>WSSedL1CaDRAFT_10000001_pt1 | contig 246650 bp, 223 predicted proteins | sample WetSurSL1Cattail_FD_9464 | JGI IMG/M metagenome (IMG submission 9464)
CGCCTCCGCAAGCCGGACAAGCGCTTCGAGCTGCCGGGCCGTGACCGGGACCGGCTTGTTTGGCTCGGCTATCCCCCTGAGCTTGAGATAGTAACCCACGAGCGCTTCCTTTGCTTCAGTAGAGAGGATGGGAAAACAGGTGCGCTTGGAGTAGGCAACGTACTTCCGGAACAGGGACGGTTCGATATCCGGCATGACCGGCTTGAGCTGCTCGTTGATAAACTCCTGTGTGACACCGGGAATAGGGGTCTTCTTGTGCTGGGCGATCAGCTCCCCGACCCCGTGGGTCTTTACGATGTGCTCGGCAATTGCAAGGTCGCGTTTCTGCTCGGGCTGGTCGGTCATGATAAAGATCAGGTCGAACCGCGAGAGCAGGGACGGGGGCATGTTGATCTGGTCGGAGATGTCGCCGTACATGTCGAACCTCCCGTACTTCGGATTTGCCGCCCCGAGAAGCGCGCACCGGGACTTGAGGGTTGCCGTGATGCCGGCCTTTGCAACGCTGATGGTCTGCTGTTCCATTGCCTCGTGGAGCGCTGAACGGTCTTCTTTCTGCATCTTGTCCATCTCATCGACTGCGGCGACACCCATATCGGCGAGCACAAGCGCACCGGCTTCAAGGGTCCAGCGCCCTTCCCCGAATTCGTCTTTTACTGCGGTTGCCGTGAGACCGGCCGATGTCGAGGACTGGCCGCTCGTGTAGATCGCACGCGGCGAGCACTTCACGATGTAGCGCAGCAGCTGGCTCTTTGCAATACCCGGGTCGCCGATAAGGAGCACATGGATATCGCCGCGCAGGTGGCTGCCGTCAGGCATCTCTTTTGCAATCCCGCCAAAGAGCTGGAGGGTGATCGCCTCCTTGACATCCTCGTTCCCGTAGATAGTCGGGGCAATCGAGTGGGTGCACATCCGGTAGATCATCGGGTCGCAGGAGAGTTTTTTGATCTCGTCCTCTGCTGCTTCGTCGATCTCGACCTCCTCGAACTCTTTTTCCGCGATCTCGATCGAGTTGCATTCCAGGAAGATATCGAAGACCGTGTGCTTCTCGCCCTTGACCACCCGCTGCATGGAGCGGAGGATCCCGTTTATTACCACCCGGTCGCCCGGGGATACCATGCCGGTGAGGTCGTCGGTCACATCGATATCGAGCGTCTGGGGCTGTTCGCCACCCCGCAACCCTTCAGGTGATTCCTGCACCCGGAGTTTCTGGGAATCGACAAACGTGGATCGCTTGGGGATCAGTTCCACTTTCTTAAACGTGCACCCGTCCGTTGCACAGCCGTCGGGCTCGATGAACTTCCCGTACTTCTGGGTCTTTTTGGTGAAGTGGCCGGCAGGGCACTTGAAAACCGCTTCCACGATCCGGGGCCGGACCTCCGTTGTCTTCCGCAGGATCCCCTCGACCGAGATGAATTTGTTGATATCGTCGGAACGGATCTCCCGTATCGCGGTCTTTTTCGGGAGGTTCGTGAACCGGATATTGATGCCTTTTGGCTCTTTGCCGTCTTTTGTATGGACCAGCTGGTTGTTTTTTATCGCATCCCAGACATCTTCGAGCACTTTACCGGGGTTATCCAGAAGCTCGTCTGCGAGCGTGATACCGGCCTTGCCAAACCTCTCCACCTGGCGGTAATCGATAGCAAGGGAGCGCTTGTGCGGGTACAGGCGCGAGAGCTCGCCGAGCTCTTTTTTGTACCGGCTTTTGAGGAACTTTCCCCAGTCCTCGGCCCGGTCGCCCTCGTGCAGTTCGGGTGCCTGATCCATTCCTGGTTCACCGCTTTCCCGAGCTTGCAAGCACGAACCGGGCGATCAGCGCTTCCATCTGGATCTCGCTTGACGCCCCTTCGGAAAGCCGGAAGTCCGTCTCGCCCAGTGCATCGATCAGTTCCACTTTTAATGCCCGGTCCATCTCCATTTTTGTGAGCGCCCGGTAGCACTGGTTGATGAGCTCGTTTGGCGCAATCCCGCGCTCGCGGAGGAGCTGGGAAAGGAGGGATTCGGCTCCTTCGAAATCCCCGGCAAGCGAGACCCGGAGGAGCTCTGCGATCTCTTCGGGGCGGGCGTTACTCGTGATCGCATAGACCATCGGGGCCTCGATCTTTGTGCTCATGATCGCTGCGCCCTGGAGCGCGTTTATTGCCTTGCGCATGTCGCCCTGCGCAATGTAGACCATCGCGTCCAGTGCTTCGGGGGTCACGGTCAGGCCCTCCTTAGCCGCGATCCGTCCGATCTCTGTTTTTACGGCTTCTGCCCCCAGCGGGCGGAACCGGTAGATCGCGCACCTGCTCTGGATCGGGTCGATGATTTTAGAGGAATAATTGCACGAGAGGATAAACCGGCAGGTCTTGGCATAGCTCTCCATGGTCCTCCTGAGCGCGGCCTGCGCATCGGTGGTGAGCGCATCGGCTTCGTCTAAAAAGAGTATCTTGAAGTCCGCCTCTTCGGCAGGCCGGGTGCGGGCGAATTCCTTTATCTGGTTACGCACGACATCGATCCCGCGTTCGTCCGAAGCATTGAGTTCCCGGAAGTTCATCTGCCACGAACGCCCGAAAAATTCCCGGGCGAGCGTGACTGCGGCGGTGGTCTTACCCACGCCGGCGCTTCCGGTAAAGAGGAGGTGGGGGAGGTTGCCGGATTTGACATAGGACGAGAGCCGTTCGACGATCTCGTCCTGGCCTACGATATCTGCCAGTTTTGCCGGCCGGTATTTCTCAATCCAGATGGTATGGGTCTCGTCCATGCTTTATCGCTCCCGGATCCCGAGTACTGATCCGTTTATGCATTAGAAAGTATTGTTCTTTTGTCTCTTCCCCAAACCCGCCGTATGCTTACCGGGAAAACGTGCAGGTGCCACCAGAATGTCATAATGTTTATCATAAGTGTTTTGAAAGTATTCTCCATGAAAATGAACCGACTGGTTCCAGTCCTGTTTCTCCTGCTGGTAATTATCGCAGGCCTCCCGGCATCGGCAAGCCTTTCCAAGGTCGCCGCCGGGGCGCCGGTCTTTATCGGCGAACGCAACATCGATATCTCGTCAGGATTAAACGGCCATTCCGTGATTGCCTGGTGGCCGGAAGGATCGGACCGGAGCGGCGACCCGGCAAAAACGGTCACCATTCCTGCGGGCTCTGAATTTTCGTTCACCCTGGACCCCGCCGTTTTTACCGGGTATACCGGCACCTGGTACACCCACGACACCAAGCCGGATATCCCGGTCTTTGTCCTGTACCAGCCCCAGTATACGCTCTCTGTCTGGGACGTGGACACAAACAAGGATATCACCGGCCAGTCCGTCCCGATGTCCGCCAATATCACCTACCGGATCGACACGAACCTGTATATGGCGCTCGATTATGCAAAACGCCCCAACTATAATCCCTCCGACGGGTTCTATACCGTGAAACTGAAATCCCCCACCGGGGCAAACATCCCCCAGATCTATACCGGGAACGTAGGCGCATCCACCACCCAGATCCTCAAGTTCGACAGCTCGCCGTTTATCAAAACGCCCACGTATACCTGGGCAAACGGGCCGGCATGGGACCGGAATGCACTGAATCCGGATAGCAGCACGGTTTACCAGACCGGCACCTACACCTTTGTCGCCACCCAGGACCTCAACCACATGAGCGAGAGTTACAGCGGAACGGCTTCGATCGGAACGGTAACAAGCGGCGATAAGACCATAACGTTCATCGCCGATGCCTTTACCACGTCCCCGACCGTCCTTCCCTCGCTGACCGCACCGCAGGGAACAAATACCGCAGCTGCCACGACCGCATCGCCGCAGCAGACGGTATCGAAGCCCGCGGCAACCGTCCCGGTAAAGACCACGTTTACCCCGCTGCCGGCCGGGCTCGCCCTTGCCGGCCTCGGGATCGCGGCGGTCGCACTGCTGGCAAGACGGAAGTATTAATCCTCACTTCCACCCTTTTTTGTACTCATGAGTGAAAAGACGGACAAGAGCCGGGATGCCGACAGGAAAAAGACGGGCATCTCCAAAACAACGTTGATCGTTATAGGTATTGTCATCGTTATTGCAATCGCTGCGGTTGCAGGGTTTGTGTTCTTAAAAAACGGCGCGGCCCCCGCGGGTGCTTCGGATTCGTTCACGAAAGCCGGCGCACTGTACTCGCAGAGCGTTGATCTCGCAAACGCCGGGAAGTACCAGGAAGCGCTCGACAAGGCCGATGCGGCCCTTGTATATAATGTCAGTTCCCTTAACCCCTTAATCCAGTCGAACCGTGCAGGGATCCTCGTGATGCTCGGCCGAAACAACGAGGCCGTCGCGGCCGCGGATGTTGCGATCAATGCGCCCGGGAACCTGACCACCCTGCGTTCCATTGCATACTACAACAAGGGTAACGCCCTTACCGCACTCAACCGGACCGCAGAGGCCAATGCCGCCTATGCCAATGCAACGGCACTCGACCCGGCGCTCAAACACCCGTAACCTTTTTTTTTCTTCTCAAAAATCGGCATATTATCAATGCCTATACCTTGAATACCTCTCTTTGGCAAGTATTGATCACAACCATGGAAGGTGCAGCGCGGGTCTTTGCCGGCGAATTGATGGAGTCGACGCTCTCGGTCCCGGACGGGAACGGGAGCCCGGCCCGGGTCGTGACCCCGGGCGGGGCCTGGTGCCGGCTCGTGTACCTCTGCGGAGCGCTCACCGAGGTCACGGAATCGGCCGACGTGCTGTACTGCCGGCTTGGCGATCCCACCGGGGCCTTTACGCTTGTCTCCGGCGGGAGAACAGCGGCCCTGGCAGAACAGATCCGTGCGCTCCCGGTCCCTTCCTTTATCGCGGTCACGGGAACGGCCATGCTCGTAAAAAAGAACGGCGGGTGCGAGGTGGTTATCCGGCCGGAACATATCGCAGCAACCGACCGGGCAGGGCGGGACCGCTGGATCGTAACCACGGCCGACATGACGACCTCGCGCCTTGGCCTGCTGCTCGATGCAATCGGGAAACAGACCCCGGACGAACAGGCTGGGACCGTGATCCGTCACTATTGCCTTACCCGGGAACGCCTCCGGGAGATGGCCCGGTCGGTCGAGGGCGCCCTTGACGGAGTCCGCGCCGCACCGCCCGCACAGGAAGCACCGGCCGATATCTCCGGGCTCATTATGGCAATTGTTAAGGAAAAGAGCGGGCCGCGCGGAGTATCGGTGGACGAGGTTGTTGCGGAAGCCGGGGCGCAAGGCTGCACGAAAGAAGCCGTGATCGCCGCGATCCGGACGCTTGTCGAGAACGACGACTGTTACCAGCCCCAGAAAGGGTACGTAAAACCATTATGAGAATGGAGTTTGTAAAAGACGGCCCGGCGCTTTTGATCGAGAATGACGAGCGCCTGCTCGTGGTCGCCGACCTCCATTTCGGGATCGAGGCTGACCTTGCCGCACACGGGATGCATTTTAAGAGCCACAGTACGGAGCGCCTCGAACGGCTCCAGAAAACAATCGACGCTGCCCGCCCGGACCGGCTCGTCCTCCTTGGCGATGTCAAGCACAGCATCCCGTCCCTTACCCGGCAGGAGTGGGCGGAGATCCCGGGGATCCTCGCTGCGATCCGAAAGCGCATTCCCTTCATCATCTTCCCGGGAAACCACGACATCGGCATCGAACGGTTTTTAAAAGAGGGGGAACTCCAGCCCAAGGAGGGGGGTGTTGTCGACGGCGTTGCGTACCTCCACGGGCACACGTACCCGTCGCCGTCCCTTGCCGGCCACCTCATCGTCACCGGCCACCACCACCCGCAGGTCAGTATCCGGGACGAGGTGGGCTGCGCCTTCCAGGCACCTGCCTACCTGCGGGTACCCATCAACGAGGCGGCGCTCGGGCTCGCACAATCCGGGGACAATGCCCCCCCGGCCCGGGCCCTTTTCGTTCCCGCATTCAACGAACTGGCCGGCTACGATCTGGCAAAGATCGCCCGGGACCCGTTCTCGCCGATCTCGCGCTGCATGAAACCGGAGGGTGCCGAGGTGATCCTTGCGGACGGGACATACCTTGGCCCGCTCGGGCTGCTGCTGGACGATGAAGATGACGGGGAGGAGCGCTGACCATGGTGGCAGAACAGCTCGACCCCCGGGTCCGGGCCTGCATCAAAAAACGGGGATTTACTCGGCTCTCCCCGGCACAGGAGCAGGCGATCCCGATTGTCCTTGCAAAAAAGAACCTGGTCCTCATCGCCCCGACCGGCACCGGCAAGACCGAGAGCGCGATGTTTCCGGTCTTCGATGCGCTCCTTAAAATGCCGGCGGGCGGCGGTTTCAAGGCGCTCTACATCACGCCCTTGCGCTCGCTTAACCGGGACATCCTTTCAAGGATGGAGTGGTGGTGCCACGAGCTTGGCCTCACGGTCGGGGTCCGGCACGGGGACACGCCCATGGCCGAGCGCAGGAAACAGGCGCTCTCGCCGCCGGACCTCCTCATCACGACCCCGGAAACGCTCCAGGCACTCTTCATGGGGAAACGTCTTAAGAAACATCTCGAACACGTGCAGTTCGTGATCGTGGACGAGATCCACGAGATGGCGGCCAGCAAGCGCGGGGCGCAGCTCGCGGTTGCGCTCGAACGCCTTGCGGAATATGCCGGGGAGTTCCAGCGCATCGGGCTTTCCGCAACAGTCGGGAACCCGGAGACGATCGCCACCTTCCTCTGCGGGGCCCGGCCCTGCGGGATCGTGCAGGTGCCGGTGGCAAAGCAGCTCGCGATCACGGTCACCTTTGTCGGCGACAACTTCAAACACCAGGTACAGGCGCTCGACCGGCTGCTCAAAAACGAGGGATCTACGCTCGTCTTTGTCAACACCCGGGTGACCGCCGAGGCTCTGGGCCATGCGCTCTACTCACGGGGTGACGTGGAAGTGCACCACGGCTCGCTCTCAAAAGAGATCCGGATCGATGCCGAGGAGCGGTTCAAGAAGGGCGAGATAAAGACCCTCATCTGCACCTCGTCCATGGAGCTCGGGATCGATATCGGCCGGGTGGACCACGTGATCCAGTTCGGTTCCCCGCGCGAAGTAGCGCGGCTGGTGCAACGGGTCGGCCGGGCCGGCCACCAGCTCAACACCATCTCGCGGGGCACGATCCTCGCCACCGGCTTTGACGATCTTTTAGAATCGCTCGTGATTGCCCGGCGGGCAAAGGCAAACGAGATCGAACCGGTGGTCCCGGACACGAACGCTGCCGATGTGCTCGCAAACCAGGTTGCCGCCATTGCCGTGGAGTACGGCGAGATCGATCGTTCGCGTGTCCGGACGATTGTGGAACGTTCGTCGCTCTTTTTTGAGTGCGGGAAGCTCCTTGACGATGTCTGCGCCCAGCTCGAAGAGCACCGGGTGATCCGGATAGACGGCAGCCGGATCGTCACGACCGCACGGGCCCGGCGCTACCTCTCGGGAAACCTCTCGATGATCCACGACGAGCGCAAGATCCCGATCTTCGACATGGTCTCGCGCCGGACGGTCGGGACGCTCGACGAGTCTTTCGTGGTGGGCTGGGTGCACACCGGCGCGGTCTTCATCACCAAGGGCCAGCTCTGGCGCGTGCTCGACATCGATGACGGCCGGCTCACGGTCGAACCGGCGAAAAAAGCGATCGGCGAACTTCCCTCGTGGGAAGGCGAGCAGATCCCGGTGCCCTTTGCCGTTGCCCGCGAGGTCGGCGCGATCCGGCGCGAGCGCACTACGGACAAATATACTGCGGAAAAGGAGAGCATCGCGTTTGCCACCCACATCCTCTCGGAGATGGAGAAGAACCGGTGCAAAATCCCGACCGACCGGCTCATCACCTTCGAGAACATCGACGACGGCGTTGTCTGCAATGTCTGTGCCGGCCACAAGTCAAACGAGGCGCTGGGCCGAGTGCTCTCGATCCTTATCTCCGCCCGGTTCGGGACAACGGTCGGGATCGAGCTCGACGCGTACCGGATCCTGCTGCGCCTCCCCTCCGCAGTCCGGGCGGCAGATGTCCGCGATTTCCTCCTCTCGCTCGAACCCGCCCACATGCCGGGCATCTTAAAACTCGCGCTCAAGCGGACCGCGCTTTTCAAGTGGAAACTCGTGCAGATCGCAAAGAAGTTCGGGGCGATCGATCCGGATGCGGACTACGAGAAGATCAGCATCCAGCGCCTGCTCGATTATTTCGACAACACGGTCGTCCAGCAGGAGGCCTACCGCGAGCTCTTGTCCGGCTACATGGATATCGATGCCGCAGCAGGGATCGTGGGGATGGTAAAGGCAAAGGAGATCGAGCTTGCCATCGGCCCGCATTCGATCATCGGCGCGGACGGCATCCTCTCGTCGCGCGATCAGATCCCGCCGCCCACCGCAGACCAGGCCGTGATCGCCACCTTAAAACGCCGGCTCGAACAGGACGAGGTCGTCCTTGCCTGCATGAACTGCCGGGACTGGAAAAGCAAAACGGTCGTCTCCCGGGTGCCCGAGCAGCCGCAGTGCCCGAAGTGCGGGGCCCGATTGATTGCCGCCTTAAAGCCGTACGAGGCGGATGCATACGATACCGTAATCCGGAAAAAGAAAAAGACCGGGGAGGAACGCGCCCTCGAACAGCGCCTCCTGCGGAACGCAAACATCGTGCTTTCGAGCGGGAAAAAGGCGGTTGTCGCGCTTTCCGCCCGGGGCGTAGGGCCCGAAAACGCCTCGCGGATCCTTGCCACGCTCTCGGACGGCGATGCATTCTACCGCGAGATCCTGAAAGCCGAGCGCACGTTCATCCAGACGCACCGGTACTGGGCATAACGCGGGACGGTCCGGGATACTTTTCCTGCAAACCGGTGGTCCTCACGGCCGCTTTTTTTAAAAATGTACAAAAAAGTATGCGATGCTGGTACGATACCTGCATCCGGAATTTACATTATGCTTTCGAGTTTCTGTTCGAGGAAATCGAGCCCCTTCTTGATATCGTCCAGGTTCTTGCCACCCGTGAGGATGATCTTACCCGACGAGAAGAGGAGGGCAACGATCTTCGGGTCCTTGATGCGGTATACAAGGCCCGGGAACTGCTCGGGCTCGTACTCGATATTTTCCAGGTTGAGCGTGACAACGACCTTGTTGAGATTGATATATTTCCCGATATCGTAGGAGCAGACGATGTTTGTCACGGCAACGCGGGGCTTGTCCAGCGTCTCGACACCGGCTTCCTTTAATGACTTGATGATGATCGCAAGGCCGTCCTTTAACGCCTTGTCGTCGCGGATACCGGTCAGCACTACCTTCCCTGAGGAAAAGATCAGGGAGGCAATCTTCGGGTTCTCGATACGGTAGACCGCACCCGGGAACCTTTTTGTGTTGAGCTCGCAGCTCTTGATCTTGCTGGAGACCATATTTAAATCAATAGACTCGGCGATCACTCCCGAGGCTACGACATTTTCAATCTTCAGTGAATCGTACCGTTTGTCAGCCATCTCTATACTATGCAGTGTATCGAATCATAATACTAATGGAGAATCTTTATGTTTGTTCCCGGATCTCTGACGGGCGCCACGGGAAACGGACAACATTAAAAGGATATACCGATCAATACTCCGGCTGATCCTATGGGTGAAGAGCAGCACAATATTGAGGATTACGAACGGACAAAAGCGGATTTTACGATCGAGGTTCCCGAATATTTCAACTTCGGGTACGATGTCGTCGATGCCTGGGCAAAAAAGGACCGCAACAAGCTCGCGATGATCTGGACCAGCCAGCAGGGAGAGGAGAAGAAGTTCAGCTTCCTTGACATGGCCAACCTCTCCAACCAGGCTGCAAACGTACTCTTAAAATACAGTATCAACAAGGGCGATCGGGTACTCATCATGCTGCCCCGGATCCCCGAGTGGTGGATCTTTGTCGTGGGTCTCATCAAGCTCGGCGCGGTCTTCTGCCCCTGCCCGAGCATGCTCACCCCGAGGGACATCAAATACCGCATCAACAAGGGCGGGTTTAAGATGGTTATTACCAATCTGGAAAACTCGTCAAAGATCGATGAGATCTGCAACGAGTGCCCCACGCTCTCCACCCGGTTCGTGGTTGACGGCGAAATCGACGGCTGGGCAAGCTGGCCGTACGAACTGCTCTACCCGGCGCCGGTCTCCCACAAGTCGGTAAGCATCCCCGACGAACAGCGGACCAAAAGTACCGACCCGATTCTCATCTATTTCACGTCAGGGACGGCCGCAGAGCCAAAGATGGTGCTCCACAACCACGCCCACCCGCTCGGCCAGATCGTTACCGCCCGGTTCTGGCAGGATCTCAAATCAAACGACCTGCACTTCACGGTCACCGATACCGGCTGGGCCAAGTGCGGCTGGGGGAAGATCTTTGGCCAGTGGATCGAAGGGGCCTGCCTCTTTGTGTACAATTTCCACGGGAAGTTCAATGCAACCGAGCTGCTCCCGCTTCTGGAGAAGTACCAGGTCACCACGTTCTGCTGCCCGCCCACGATCTACCGGATGCTGATCCTCGCGGACCTAAAACGCTTCGATCTCTCGTCGCTGCGCCACTGCACGAGCGCCGGCGAACCGCTCAACCCGGAAGTGATCCGGGTCTGGAAGGAGGGAACAGGACTTACCATCCGCGAAGGTTACGGCCAGAGCGAGACCTGCTGCTGCGTTGCATCGTTCCCCTGCCTTGAATCCCGGCCCGGCTCGATGGGCAAGCCCTCGCCCGGCTGGAACGTGGAGCTCCACGATGAGAACGGGAAGCCGGTCGGGATCCGGGAAGAAGGAAGGATCGCGATCTCTGTTACGCCCCCGCCGCCGGGACTTATCGTGGAGTACGTGGACAATCCCGAGGAGAACGCAAAGTCGTTTGTGAACGGCTGGTATTATACAGGCGACAAGGCGTACCGGGACGAGGACGGGTTCTTCTGGTTCATCGGCCGTGACGATGACGTGATCAAATCGTCCGGCTACCGGATCGGGCCGTTCGAGGTCGAGAGCGCACTCATCGAGCACCCGGCCGTGCAGGAAGCGGCAGTGGTCGGGGCACCGGACCGGCTCCGCGGCCTGATCGTGAAGGCATACGTGGTGCTCAACAAGGAGTACACGCCTTCCGATGCGCTGGTTAAAGAGATCAAATCCTATGTGAAACGGACCACGGCGCCGTACAAGTACCCGCGGGCAATCGAGTTTGTTGCCGAACTCCCCAAGACCCATTCCGGCAAAATCCGGCGCGCCGAGCTCCGCGAGCGCGAGCTGCGGAAGTACCGGGAACTTAAGTAAGCCCGGGATCGGATCTTTTTTTTTACGGGGACTAAAAAAGCCACCGACCGGGTTTACCCGGGTTTCTGCTCTGGAGAAATCATTTCCGCTCTACCAAACAACATTTGAGAAGGTGACACCCTCACAAAATAAAAATTTTCATGCTGTTTTTGTGCACGGCCGTGCCACGGGGCGAGCCCCGATGAGGCAGCGAGCGCCCGTGGAATCCTCACAATAAAAATAGAGGAGTCCGATTAAGGATTTCTACAGAGCCGGATTTTTCTTTTTTCCGGTACCGGGGGCGATATGAAAAGACCACCAGCCGGTTTCACCCCTTTTTTACCACCTGTCTCAAATTTCACGTCTGAGAAATCCCCAAATCCGTCCGGCGCATATAGCCGCGTTCTTTTGGCCGATCCCAGGGTCGCACGGGCAATTGTATGTGGCAAAAATCATCCCTGTTGCAGGCCCATGGTGACCCGTTATCGGGCATCGAAAGCGGGCGTATTTCGGCAAACGGGGCTCAATTTAAGACGGTTTTCCACGCGAACCGCATCGGGGCGAGTTGCGGGGGTTTCCGGGAAGGTGGAGGATCAGGAAACGGGAATCCGGGGCCGATTTGGGCTTGGTTTTACTTAGGGGATCGTATCTCCCGGGGCTAGATCGGTAAAGTGAGTGGAGATCCTGCAATCGGACCTGCCCTTTTCCGGGCGCGAAATGAACCCGGATTACCTGTTTTTTTCGGACGGGAGGTAATAATTCGCGAAAAAAGGGTAATAATTCGGGGTCCGGACCGCATTTTTACCTCGTAAAGAGAGAGGTAACAGATAGCAGCGTTATTTTGGCCGTATTTTTTTAAAATGTGCCAGCGGACGCAGATCGTACAGAACGAAGATAGGGAGCTTTTAAAGGGCACCCGAGAAGATCCTGCTTTTTCTGACGTAAGTCTGTGGAGTTCGGGAAAGGGTCCGGGACGTACAAAATACTATAGGATCTCCCGGGCTGTTGCAAGAGGGCGTCTCCGTCGGAGGTGAGGGGGGCTTTTTTTACCCGGCTGATCGGCCCGGGTGTAAAAAAGTGCACAAAACCGGTGCAGTTTTACACAAAATTTCCGGATTTAGCGGCATTGTCCCCGGATTGCCGGATTTCCGGGTAAATCGGGCTTTCCTGAAACGCTAATGTACGCTTTTGGGAGGCGGATCTCTGTCCGGATCATACTATGGCACAGCAAAATGAAAAGAAGGCCTGTCTTTCGTGACCGGTTTTGGGGCTCCCTCATACAGGTCACCTGATCCGTGACAGGTTCGTTACCCGTGACAGGTAAGATGTGGAAGAAAACACAGAGGAAAATGCACTATATACCGGGGGGTTATACTCCCCGGTATGCCACGCTCCTGTGTCGGATATATTGCACGATTACTTCACGGGACTCGTGCAACACCCGGTAGATAACCCGGTATTCCCCGACCCGGATCCGGTACAGCGAATCCGCACCGGCCAGTTTGATCGCATCGTGCGGTAGCGGGTTTATTGAAAGATTTTCCACGTGCTCAAAAATATTCGGCAGCAGGTCTTTTGGAATTTTCCGGCAGTCTTTCTCCACGCTGTTTTTAAAAGAGAGCGTGTATGGACTCATTAATCCCCGCTCACATCACACGTTTTTTTAATTCGGCAAGGCTGATGGTTCCTTCATCCCGCCGTTCAGCCACCATGGCAAGATCGTGAAGATCCTCTTTCATGTGCTCGTATTCGGTGAGCGGGAGGATGATGGCAACCTTGTTTCCGTTCTCATCAGTGACGTATTGCCCGGCAGAGCTCATGGGAATTCCCTGTACCCTGTTGTTTCCCGGTCATGATATAACCGATTTCCCATGGAGGGTGCGGGACCGGATCGCGCCTGCCAGATAATTCAGTCCCCAGACTTCTCCTACGAACGCCCCCTAGCGAGACGGGTGTAGCTGTGCCACCCGTCGAGCGCGAGGGGGTCGGGGGGCGAGTGCTCGCTCTTGTTACATAAACGAGGATATGCGAGGGGAAAACTCCAAAACGAATTCGATTTACAACGAAAAATTTAGTAAAAATTAAAATCCCGAAGAAAAGTTACGGCCCCTTTACCGCTCAATCAGCCGGATATGCTCCACGGTCTTTTTCTCCAGTCCGCCCTCGCCCTGGAGCCGGGAAACATCCGCGATTGCTTCGAGCACATGCACGGACTCTTCCAGGAACGAGAGGATGTCCGCGGGAAACACTTCGATCCCGTACTCGTCCGAAAGATAGGCTGCAATCTGGCGGTGGTCGAGCCCGTTCTCGCGCAGCTCGATCACTTTTTTGGCAAACTTCTTCTCGGGGCAGCCGCATAACGGAGAGTTCTTGCACTTGCAGCGCAGGAAATCGTCGAAGAACCGGAGGAGCTGGTCGCGGATGGCAAAATCGAGCGCATCATAATTGAATCGGGAGGTGATGGTCTCGAGCATCACCGGGGAAAAGGCGAACTCGGGGACCCGGTAGCCACAAAGCCGTTCGATCTTTTTAGCGTGGCGGAACCGGGCCCGGTCTGCGATCACTCGTCTTCTCCGGTAGACTCGTCAAACTTCTCAAGCGAATCCATTGCCTCGTGCATCCGCTCGCATTCGATGAGCCACTCGTCAAAGAGGGTCGGGTTTTCGAGATCGTCTTTCACGTACTTCCCGCAGCAGGCAGCGCCGTCGATCACTGCAGCGCCGATGTTCGAGGCAATATCGAGCGCCTGCTCCATGTCCTTCTCGATGACCTCGCGGCCCTTTTTCACCTGCGTCTTGATGTCCTTGTCGAATTCCCCGTCAAGGTAGCGCCGGCAGGACGCAAAGAGGGCGAGTTTGGGGAGCTGCAAAATCTCGACGATCTCTTCGAGATCGCCCGCAGGTGCGGCGGCCATGACAATCGCCTCGACCTGCGCGAGCTTGTCAAGAGACTCTTCTTTTGAGAACCTCTTGTTCTGATAGAGTTTTACGATCTTGAGCACCGCAAGCGTGATGTCCACCGAGAAACTGTCCAGCACCCGGAATCCTTCGGGCATCTCGTCGCTTTTCGGGTCGGCCTCGAAACTTGCCTCGCTCAGAGACTTTAACCAGTTGTCCCAGCGTTCCTGGTTATAGAAGATGTAGAAGAGTTTCATCGGCTCTTCTTCAACTTTTTTGCTCGCCTTTTTCGCCATTTCATTACACTATTCTCTCTCCTGATTAAAGGATTTCGTTATTACGGGGAGAACAAAGGAGGGCTGGCCGTTATTTTGGATCCGGACCGGTACCAAAAAGCAGCCTGGTACATCCTTATACCGTACCAGCGACAAAAAAGAGGTACATGAAACTGCTGCCCGTTTTTCTTTTGGTCCTCGTATCCGCAGCATGTGCAGGCTGCACCGCGCCGGACACGGCACCGCCTGCCGCAACCGCGGTCCCCAACCTTACCGGCACCTGGAACGGTTCGCTTGCGGGATATATCGAAGGCATCGGGTACATCGCCGCCAACAATACCATCTCCCTGAACATCACCACCCAGCAGGGCCGGATCTTTGACGGCGCGATCTCTGTGGTGGAGACAAACGGCAGCGTCTCGGTCCGGCATATCGCGGGCGTCATCGGCCGCGACGGGAAGCATGTTACGGTCGTGCAGTCCGACACCGGGTACGATTTTGGCACGATTGTCTCCGGCAACGAGCTCGAGTTCGTCTATGTCAGCGATGAAAAACCGGCAAAAGTCGTGATCGATTCGTTTGTGCGGAGCGCTTAAAAGAGCGCCATAACTATCCGAGCCGCCACCGCCAACGGTTATCACCCTTGACCGAGAAAGTATCCGGGTACATCCATGGCAGCAGAAACCAGCGGGACAAAGACCATCGTGATGGTCCGGTACGGCGAGCTCTTCTTAAAGAGCGATCCGGTAAAATACCATTTCATCGGCCTGCTGCTCAGGAATATCCGGCAGGCGCTCAAATCTGCCGGCATCGACTCGCGATCCGAGAGCCCCCGGGGCCGGATCTTCCTCTTTACCGACCGGCCGGACGAGGCCGCACGGATCGTCTCACGGGTTTTTGGCGTTGTGGACACGAGCATCTGCACGCTTGTTGCAGCCGAACCGGACGCGGTCCGGGATGCGGCTCTTGCCTTGGCAAAAAAGCATCTCCAACCGCCCTGCACGTTTGCGGTCCGGGCAAAACGGCAGTACAAGACCGGCATGAACAGCCAGGAGCTCGGCGAGTACGTGGGCTCGGCCATCTACGATGCGGTCCCCGGCCTGACCGTCGACCTCACGAACCCGGAGTACGAGATCTTTGTCGAGATGCGCGAGTGCGGCGGGATAGTGTACGACGAACGGTTCCCGGGCCAGGGCGGGCTCCCCTGGGGGTCCCAGGGAAAAGCGCTCGCGCTCCTCTCTTCAGGGATCGATTCGCCGGTTGCCGCATGGCTTGCCATGAAACGCGGCTGCGAAGTTTCGTTTGTCCATGTTGACGGCGGCCGCTGGGCGGGTGCCGATGTAAAGGCAACGGCAACAGAAAACCTCTGCCGGCTCTCGCTCTGGTGCCCGCAGGAGCCCGTGTCCATGACGATTGTAAACGCCGAGGCATTCTATGACGCCATGCAGCAGGAGAAGATCCCGCCCCGGCTCCGCTGTGTCCTTTGCAAGCGCTTCATGATCCGGCTTGCCGCCCGGCTCGCGTTAAACGATGGCGCAGCCGCGATCCTCACGGGCGAGAACCTCGGGCAGGTCGCGTCCCAGACGCTCGCTAACCTCGCGGTGATCTCCGATGTCACGCCCGTCCCGGTGCTCCGGCCGCTCATCACGTACGACAAGGCCGAGACCGTGGACCTCGCGAGAAAAATCGGAACGTTCCTTGGGAAACAGGGCGACCTTGCCTGCCGGGCTGTGCCGAAGATGCCGGCAACCGCGGCGACCGCAGAGGCCGTGCGCGAGGCCGAGGAAAAGCTGGACATCGCCGGCCTGCTCGATCAGGTGCTTGCCTCGGTTGAGTACGTGAACGCAGAGAACGGGAAGATCCTCTAAAAAGAATAAAAAAATTATTCCAGCAGGTCCCGGCAGTACGATGTGACCTTCTCGATGGTACGGATCCGGGCCGGCCACTTGTCTTCCGAGCCGATCACCGTCCAGGGGGCAATCTTCGTGCTGGTCCGGGCGAGCATCTCGTCGACTGCCTTGTCGTACAGGTCCCACTTCTCCCGGTTGCGCCAGTCCTCGTCGGTTATCTTCCACTGCTTTAAGGGATCGTCCTCCCGCTGCTCGAAGCGCCGGAGCTGCTCGTCTTTTGTGATCTCCAGCCAGAACTTGATGATCCCCCCGCCGCTCGAATAGACATAGTCCGCCTCCATCTCGTTTATCTCGCGGTAGGCCCGCTGCCATTCGTTCTTCGTGCAGAAGTTCTCCACGCGTTCCACGAGCACCCGGCCGTACCAGCTCCGGTCGAAGATCGCGATATGGCCGGCCTGCGGGAAATTCCGTACAAAGCGCCAGAGATAGTGGTGGCTCTTTTCCGTTGCACCGGGCGCGGACGTGGGGATCACATCGTACCCGCGCGGGTTCATGTACCGGGCAAGCCGGGTGATGTTGCCACCTTTTCCTGCCGCATCCCAGCCCTCGTACACGATGATGAGCGGGATTTTGCGCTTGAAAAGGAGACCCTGGACCCGGATCATCTCTTCCTGGAGGGCATCGAGGGCCGGCTGGCATTCCTCGCGGGTGCAGCTCTTCCCGTCTTTATAATTCCCGGCACTGCGTTTCACCGGCCGTTTCTCCGGGAGGAGCGGGTCGGGAAGTTTTGCCGGTTTTTCTCCCGATTTTACCAAAAGGGCCTTTTCGAGCGCAGCCTCAAGGGCCGTGTAGATCTTAAGCACGGCAAAGTTCTCGTCTGTTGCATCGAGCACGTGCCAGGGGGCGGATTTTGTATCGGTCTTTTCCAGGAAATGGTCGATCACGGGAAGCGAGAGCTCGTAGCTCTTGTGGATCTCCCAGAGCGCCGGGGTCACGAGCCATGCTTTTAAGGGGTCGTGCTCGCGGGCGATGAACCGCCGTTTCTGCTCCTCTTTTTCAATGTGCAAAAAGAACTTGACGATCACGGCGCCGTCATCGGAGAGCTGGCGTTCGAAGTTGTTGATGGCAATGGTCCTTCCTTTGAGCGATTTTGTCCAGCTCGCTTTCTGCATCTCGGCAGAGATCGCCCTGCTGTACCAGCTCCGTGCAAAGATTGCGATCCTCCCTTTCTGCGGGGTCCGTACCCAGAACCGCCACAGGAACGGCCGGACCCGTTCGTTGTCGGTAGGCTGCTCGATGGTGTGGAGGGTGAATCCCCGGGGGTCGAGCGAGTCTATTACCATCTTCGTGGACCGGGTGATCCCGGCCGCATCCCAGCCCTCCATCACGACAACGACCGGGATCCCCGCGTCGTGCAGGGAGCGCTGGAGGATCCCGAGACGCTCCTTTAACGGGGCGATCTTCTTCTCAAAGGTCTTTGTGTCGATCCGGTTCTTCGGGCTGATGACATTTTTGAGCATGGCACATTTCCCCCGCGGCCGGCGCCTTTGTGCTGGGGCCGGCATGATTTATGTTCACCTTTTCCCGTGCCTTGTGATAAAAGCAGTGGTGTTGAAAGTACTAAAAACAAAACAAATCATTTCCGATCTCCTGTCTGGTCTTTACGAACATATTTTACAAATGTTCAATAACGGCCCCCGGTTTTTTTTAAAGGTAAAGATACCTTTTCTTTCAATCAGACAATCCTGTCCCGGTTAGGTCGGATTAATCCTCTTCATCACGGTCTGCGGATGGCCCGTCCTTGTCTTCTTCATAGGTGAAAACATCGGTTATCCCAACACCGAAGACATGTGCGATACGGAACCCTAGCTTTATCGAAGGGCAGTACTTCCCTTTCTCCATGGAGATGATCGTATTCCGGGTCACTCCGACAAGCTCGGCGAGCTGCTCCTGCGTCATGTCCCGCTCTGCGCGGAGTACTTTGATCCGGTTTTTCATATCTGAAGTTCAGTACTTTTTGTTATAATACAGATAAAACGCACCGTATGTAACGAGCAGGGCGGCCAGCACACAACCGATAGTCATTCCAACCAGGCCCTTCTCTTCATTTTCCTGGAATGCCATATTCCTGAACTGGCTGTACTCCATTGCGTCAACCTCGTTCATGGAATTGATGTCCTTAATGGTGATGGTACGGATCATGTTTTCGGGTGTTTCCGGACTCCCGGGTTTATACAGGTGCATCACAAGGGAGGTGGTCCCGTTATCGTTGGTAAAGACGCTCCCCGTTATTTTCGGACTGAGCGTACTGCTGAAAACAAACGAAGAGAGAATGACGGCGGCAATGGCCCCTGCAATAACAATTATTTCAAGGGTCCGGAGTGCGGCAACCGAGCGGACCTTGTTCATCCGCTCGTCGCCCATCGCCTCTTGCACGTTCCGCCGGCAGGCAACAATGACAATAACCCCGAGCGGTATAGCGATGACCGGGACAAGGAAATTCCCGGCGGCTATCGACCACCCGATCATTGCCGCCACGAGGATGGAGACGGCGAGGGAGCAAGCAAGGTACGTGAAGCGCTTCATGATGAATTCCCGTAAACGGGGACCGCCCTTGCACTAAAGAGATCGCCGTACTTTCTGGTCATGGTCGTTGTGTCGAAATCATCGTTGCTGACATTTATCAGGTATACCCCGGGTGCGAACTTGTAGGTCGCAAGGTCAAACGACCAGAGGTTTTCCCCGCCGGTCCCGTTTACAACCAGGGTCCCTCCCGAGGCCCCCGAGAATACTCCGACCTCGGTTTCCGAAAAGGTTGCGTTCGGGCCGGTGTCCCGTGCGTTAACGGAGAAATTATACGAGCCGTTTTCAAAGGCAGCGGGATAGACATTCATCATAAGTCCCTGCCCAGCAGGAAGACTGGTGGTCCCGGTAATAACATAGACACCGTCTGCATGAAGGTCGGGAAGCGTGTCGATTGCAATGTAGTGCAGAGAACCCGGCGGTTTTCCGGTTGTGTTCCCTGATATGCCCGTGTTCAGGGGAACAGCGAAGTTCAGGCTCGTGGAAACAGCGCCCGTCGGTGAAGCATCCGCTGCCGGATTCCCGCTGATGACGATCTGGTACTGCCCCGGTCCCGGCGTACCGTTGTTGATTGCTATGGACCACCGGTTTACTCCCTCTGTTCCTTCAATGACAACAGTGGTTCCCTGTGATTCCCCGGGACTTGCGGCGGTTATGTTTGTCACGGTATGCAGGTCCCAGGCAATCGGGGTGGCCGGTGCAAGGCTGGTAATTCCGGTAATTATGAGGGTGTTTCCTGCCTGCATTAAAGGATTAGTCCTGATATAGGGCTGCACGACAGGACTTCGTTTATGGATTGCTTCCGGGCCGGCATTGTCATCCCCGAGGGTGAAACGCCCGGTTGCAATGGGCGCACCCTGTATCAGGGAATAATTACTGCCAGACGAATATGTGGCAACAGTGATCTGGTAGTCTGCCGGGGTGTGGCTGGAGAGGTCGAATTCGCTCCTCCAGCGGTTCCGCCCCCCGTCCGCCACCGGTATGATCGTGGCCTCGTCCCATGATGATGTCCCGCCGGTGCAGTTGCCCGGCAAGGGGCATGATGAGAGCGTGACAGACATATTGGCATACCAGGAGAGGGTGGTGGTCCCGGTCAGGATCAGCATGTTGTTTTCGTCCACGCTTGTATTGGTAACAGGATCTATGGTGGCAGATGGCGGCAGGAACGGGAAGGGATAGGTGCTCAGGCAGATGGAAACGAACATACCAAGGAGGATCAGTGCGGCGACGATTCCGGCGTACGTGAAATATTTCTTTTTCATAGGGGCCACATGCAAAATATATTGTGCATCCTGATAAATTTTTTTGGCTTTTTTACTCCCCTGCCTTTTTCCCGTCCCTTACGTTAGGGTAAAATGCGCCGAACCAAAGATCCCGGATTTCTGGCCGTTCTCGTTCATCGTCGAGACATTGACGATGTACTGCGTCTTTTCATAGCCTTCGGTATCTATGGCACAGGACCACGTGTTGGTGTTTCCCGTCCCCTTAATGACAAGAGTATCCCCGCTTATCCCTGATGGCGTGGCGGCTGAAGAGGCGGACCGTTTCACCGCATTTTCGAAATAGTCCGGATAGATCTCATAGATGATGAGTGTTCCTTCGCGAAGGGTTGTGGTGCCCGTTATTTGGATGACATCCCCCTGCGCATGATCGCCGATGGGCCGGAGGGTGATGGCCGGTGCACCGGAAGATCCGGCGGTTGCTCCGGAGTAATAGACGGGGGTATCGGTACCAAGGTATGTCCCGGTAAGGGAGAACTGTACGGATCCAGATATCCCGTTTTTCCCGGTTGTAACGGTCGTAGTATAGATCCCGGGCTTAAACCCGGTTGTATCGAATACGAACCTGAAATGGCCGGTCCCGTTCACACCGGGGAGGACCGGCTTGTTGGATATGCTCTTTTTCCCACCGGAATTCACCGTCCAACTGAGATATACCGGGGTCTTCTCCGGCAGGCTAGTTGTCCCGGAGATTACAAGGACATCCCCGATCTTTTTTTCACCGACAGGGTTGATGGCAATGAATGGACCGGACCGATCCTGCGTAGGGGATGCCGGGACGGTGGTGAGCGGACCCTTGGTTTTTCCGCTTATCGGGGTGACTGTGGGAGGTACAGATACCTGTCCGTTCTGCCCGGGAGACGAGGAATCCGTACAGCCTGCGATAAGTACGCCTGCAATGGCAAGGAGCAGGATCAAACTGATACACCCGATACCGGGATTCTGTTGCGGTTTCATGATCTTTTCTGAAAGAGGGTTGAGGGTACTTTCATCTTTTCAAGAGATGAGAGAAATCGGCAAATCTTTACCTTAGTGAGCGCTGACGAGAAGACAGGCATTGATCCTGTTCTTTGTCGTTGCGCTGATCTTTCCCCGGGTCTCCTTTTTGCGGGAAAAAATTGAAGGGTGTCCCCTTATGGCATGCATGGTGCCTACACCAGCGTGAAGTACGTATACCCTGCAAGGGTCCCGGTGGAGGGATCGGTGGTCATGGGATCGCCTTTTAAGGAGGCCACGATGACAACGTACTTCCCCGGTTTCATGTTGTTCATGTCAGCGTCCAGAGATACCCGGTTTGCCGCGGCATTTCCCTTGAGCACATAACTGTTTCCCATGACACCTACCGGGGCGTTTATGTTGACACCGGTTGGCGGCGTTCCCGGATCCGGAATAATTTCCCAGAACAGATTCGTACCTGCAGGAAGTGCAGTAGTACCCGTTATGGTAAATTTGTCCCCGGTCTTCTTGTTACCGAGGGGGTCAAACGAGAGTGTTTTTGCGGAAGGGGGCTGCGTGAGTGCAGGCTGTGTAGTTTTGGGCGATGCCGGTAGTACGGTAGCCTTTGCAGGAATTGTCGTACTCGCGGCCGCCTGTCCGTTCTGCGGACTGTTCGTGGAAGCCGTTTGGCTCTGCCTGGCGGATGCGGAATCTGTACACCCGGCGATAAGTATGGTCGCGAAAGCGACGATCAAAATGAGGCTTGCAACCCTGATTTTGGAGTTCTGCTGAAGTTTCATGAAGTCTCCTGAATGGATTTTGTGTGTTATTCTCCTCTCAACACACACGAGAGTATACGGCGAATCTTTTTAGAGAGTATGGCAGACAGGATCGCCGGCGTAGATCTGCTTTTACCCTGGGGTGCTGACCTGTTTCCGCGGGCCAGTCTCCGGGAAAAATGGGAGGGGTGTCTTCTTGTGGCGTGCATACCCGGCCTAACTCAGGGTAAAGTACGCGGTAGCGATCGGATTTTCCACCCCGAATTCGCCATCTTTCATGACACCCATAAGGACTACCCACTTTCCGGCAGGCATCTGGTTCATGTCTGCGGCAAACGAAACCCGGTTTGTCGTACCGCTGCCTTTCGTGACCATGTTGCCTCCCGCAAGACCCATCGCTGTCTTGTTGACGCCTATCGGAGCGGTTCCCGTATCCGGCATGACCTGCCAGAGCAGGCTGGTGCCCACCGGAAGGCTGGTGGTCCCGGTAATGAGGAACTGGTCGCCAATGGACCGGTCACCGATCTTATTCACGGTAATGAAATCGCTGGCAGCCGGGGTTACCTGTACGGGTGTATCCGATCCCAGGAAGGATCCGCCCAGCACAAAGGTGGTCAATCCATGGACCGGTCCCGGAACATCATTCCCTTTTGCCGGGTCCCCGATCATCTCGGTAACGTTAACGGTCAGGGTACCGGGTTTGAACGAGGAGGTGTCAACCGGCATGGAGTACCGGTTTATTCCCCCGGTGCCTGCAGTTACAACGGCATTGCTGCCGAAATTCCCGACACTGACCATCAGGCTTGTTCCCGCCGCAAGGTCCGTGGTACCGGAAACAATGAGGAGATCGCCGGTGGTCTTCCCGGGAATGGGATCCACTGCGATGTACCCTGCGCTGTTTGTACCCTGTGATTGCGTACTGCCGGTACCGTAAAGGATGTTGAAGAGCGCAGTACCGGTCCAACCGCTGTCACCGGAACCAGCGCCGGATCCATAATCCTCCGCGGGGGAGACCACGAGGATATGTTCATCCGGTGTAAGGTTTTTGGTGTCGAGCGTTGCTGAGAAGCGGTTGTTTATCCCGTCTCCTTTGACAACGGTTGTGCTGGCCGCACTCTCCGGGTTTTGCAGATTGCGGGCGATGGCTGCGATATTTGTGGATGCAGGAATGACTTTCACGGAAAATTTCGTTCCGACAGGCAGGCTGGTCTTACCGGTCACAGTAAGGGGAGTCCCTGCGGTCGTGTCGGGGATGGGATCGATCACGATGCCGGTTTTAGCCTCTGTACTCACCGTAGCGGATGGACCGGCCGATCCTGTCGCTGATGCCGCATGGAGGGTGAAGGTGGCCGAAGCCGAGAGATCCCCTTTGGCGAAATCCCCTTTCGAGAGATCCCCGGCGACAGACGAGACGCTGACAAGGTATTCCCCGATAGTCAGTTTTGAGGTATCAAGAGGCCACGACCATGTGTTGACAATACCGGAACCCCGACTGACCGTTACGGTTCCGGTTGCACCGGAAAATACCCCGCTCCTGGTCCCGGTCTGATCTTTAAACGATGCCGGGTAGGCTTCTATCAGGAGTTCAGTACCTTCAGGAAGACTGGTCTTTCCGGTGATGGTGAATACATCGCCGGTATTCTTATCGCTCACCGGATCAACGGAGATAAACGGCTTGAACACCGAATTTCCGCTGACCATGCCGACACCAATAATGACGGCAATAACCAGGACAGCAATGATGCTGCCCATGACAAGGGTCTGGCGTTTCATATGACCACATGCACAATATATTGTGCATAGTGTATAATCTTTTTGGCATTTTGCAAAAATGTATGTGCACAAACGCTGTACAATCTCATCCTTTTTGACCCCACCTACCGGAGCACCCCTATTTATGATCGAAGCCGCAGGAAGAGTGCTATTAGCTGCATTTCCTTCCATCGTAAAAATCCGGGTTTAGCCCGAATTCCTGCGTGTTTTGTATCGATGAGTGCGTGTTTGGGAATAGAGGAGGATAATCGGGGGGTATTCCGGGCCCGGAATACCCCATGTCCGGGAACCTACCTGCCTATCCCAGCGCCTAGGGGAGATCCCAAGGGAAGGCAGCCCAAGGGGGTGAGCCCCGAGGTGGTGACGGGCACCCGTGGCTCCATCGCTACAAAAATTTCAGGACTTCTCCAGAGCCGAAGGTCAAAAAAAGGAAAATGCGGTTTACTGTACGGGAAGCCCGTTCTCCTGTGCCACCGCGACAAACGCATCGGCAAGGTACCGGGCCTGCTTTCCGGTGATCCCGTAGGTGTTGAACTTCCAGACCCGGGTTGCCCCGGGGATAAGGCCGAAGATCCCCTTGTCGTTTAACGCGGACGAGAAGTAGTAGCCCTTGTTCTTGTGGGCCTCCGCGATGGTGTCGAACGAACCGGTGGTATCGACCCGGGTGAGCGTGTGCCGGCGCGGGTACTCGGAGAGGATCTTTGTTCCTGTAATCGAGAGCAGGGCTTCCATCACCACCCGGTTGTTTTCAAGCTCCGCATCGAAGTGCTTCACCCGCTCTTTTACGTGCGGGAACGAGGCCATCATGCCGACAAGGGTTGCGCCCATGAGCGTGCAGCCCATCATCTCGGGTTCCTTGACCCCGAACCGGCGCTTTGTCACGTCGCCTTCGATCTGCGTTGTGCGGAACACTTCTTTGGCGCGTTCGGCCGTGACCGCAAGGACGCCGGACGGGGCCGGGGCCGCCATGCTCTTGTGGCCCGAGCCGACCACGAAATCCGCGCCAAGGGCTTTCCCGTCCACCGGCATGGTCCCGACCGTGTACGCACCGTTGTAGAGGACGGGCACGTCAGATTCGTGCGCAACTTTTGCGATCCCAAAAAAATCGTGCAGGTTCCCGTACTGGTAATCCACATGGTCGATCAATGCAAGGACCGGCGCTCTCCCGAACTTCTTTTTTACCTCGTCGATCTTTGCCGCGGCCGCTTCGGGCGTGATCTTATGGTCTGCATCCGCCGGGATCTCGCACGGCATCCCGCCCGCCTCTTCGACCGCGAGAAATTCCGTGTAGTGCGAGAGGGAGGTCAGCAGGACCGGGTCGCCGGGCTTTACGTAGGTATGGGCAACGGCCTGGAACGCCCGCCGGGCGCCGGGCATCATCCGGGCGTCGTCCATGTTGAGCCACGCGGCCACCTCTTTATGGAACTGCGCAATCGGCGGTTTTGCAATGCAGTCGAGGCGGTTGGGTTTCCTGCAGTTGTCGCAGACCGAGTATCCGTCCCCGTACGCAATGATCGCTTTTATCGCATCGCCCGTGAGCTTCCCGCCGGCCTGGATCGGATCGATGTTAATCGAGAGTTCGTTAACCTGCCGTGCCTCAATACCCGCCCCGCACTTCATTCAGAGCATCTCCTGCTTTAAGGCGGCAACCTGCCGTTCGAGGTTTTCGAGCAGGCGGGCTGCATCTGCTTTTTGTTTCTCGGAGAGTTCGTGCGCCGGTGCCGTCTCCCGCAGGATCATGCGGAGGTCGACTAAGAGGTAGGTTGCGGAAAAGACCAGATCAACTGCCCGTTTTGACAAAGGAGATCACCTGATACCTATCCGGTTTGGCGTACAATGAAGAATAAGTAACTGCCGGCCCGGGGGGAAAAACGAGGGGGATCTTCTCAATCTTTTATAACGTAACAGCGCGTAAGATACATTCGGCAGAATTTTTACTAAAATTTGACCCGGGAGGGTTAGGATGGACTTTAAAAACAAAGTACTTATCATCGGTTATGGTGCCGTGTCCAAGTGCACGCTCCCCATCCTGCTTCGGCATGTCAATATACCTTTGGAGAATATCACGATTGTCGATTTTAAAGATAAATCGCAGGATCTCAAAGCGTATACCAGCCGGGGTCTCCGGTTTTTAAAACGCCGGATCTCACCCGAAAATCTCCCCGCCATATTATCTGAAACGCTCTCTGACGGCGGCCTCCTTGTCGATCTTGCATGGAACATCGATGCCGGCGAGATCGTCCAGTGGTGCCACGACCACAATGTTTTGTACGTCAATACCTCGGTCGAGGCATGGGACCCCTTAGGCGAGCGCTATACGGCAAGCCCGTACGAGAAGTCCCTGTATTACCGGCAGATGAAACTCCGCGAGCTCACGAAAGACTGGAAGGGCTCGACGACCTGTATCGTGGACCACGGGGCAAACCCGGGCCTTATCTCCCACATGACCAAGCAGGGCCTCGTGGATATTGCAAACCGGATGATTGCAGACGGCATTGCAGCGGATCCAAAACGCTTCGAGCAGCTCATCAGAGAACAGCGCTTTGGCGAACTTGCCATGGAAGTCGGGATCAAGGTGATCCACTGCTCCGAGCGCGACACGCAGATCTCGCGCTCGCCCAAAAAAGTGGACGAGTTTGTGGGCACCTGGTGCATTGAGGGCCTGCTCGAAGAGGGCACGGCGCCGGCCGAGATCGGCTGGGGCACGCACGAAAAAACGCTGCCCGACCATGCGCATGTCCCGCCCGAGGGCCCGAAGAACGCGATCATGCTCCCCCACATGGGGATCAACACCTGGGTCCGGTCCTTTGTGCCCTCGCAGGAGATCGTGGGCATGGTAATCCGGCACGGCGAAGCGTTCGGGATCTCCGACCGCTGGACGGTCTGGAAAGACGGCAAGGCAATCTACCGCCCGACCGTGAACTACGCGTACCTCCCCTGCGATGCAACGATCGCCTCGCTCCACGAGCTCCGCGGACGGAACTACGAGCTCCAGCCCAAGCTCCGGATCATGAACGACCGGGAAATTTCAAGCGGCGCGGATATCCTGGGAGCGCTCCTGATGGGCCACCCGTACAAGTCCTGGTGGACGGGAAGCATCCTCTCAATCGACGAGGCAAAGAAGCTCGCGCCGGGCCAGAACGCGACCACGATCCAGGTTGCGCTCGGCGTGGTCTCGGCCGTGATGTGGATGATCGAGCACCCGAAGATGGGCTTTTGCCTGCCGGACGATCTCCCCCACGAGTATGTCTTAAACATCGCAAAGCCGTACCTCGGCGAATTTTATTCCGGCCCCTCGGACTGGACGCCTTTGAAGAACCGGACCGTGTACTTCAAGGAGAACCCTGAAAACGACTACGACCGCGAGGATGTCTGGCAATTCAAAAACTTCTTATTTGTCAGATGATCCACACATGTACCAACAGTAGATCATGAGGAAGTGACGTGACCACCACTACACCATCGTGCGGAAACGACCGCCCGGCCCCGCAGAAGGACCGGGGAAGTCGTCAGTTTTTGGAAACGCTCGCCCGCGAGCACGGGACCCCTGTTTTTATCATCGACCATGCAAAGATCCGGGAAAATTACCGGGAATTCAAGAAGTACCTGCCCAAAGTCCAGGTCTATTTTGCGGTAAAAGCCAATTCGAACCCGGCGATCGTAAAAACCCTCCTTGACGAGGGCGCGAGTTTCGACGTGGCCTCGATGCCCGAGTTCATGATCGTCCACGAGTTCATAAAAGACATGCCGGCAAAAGAGCGCCAGGACTTCATCTGGGACCGGATCATCTACGCGAACACGATAAAACCGATCGAGACCCTGGAGGAGCTCAACCAGTACAAGCCCCTCGTCACCTTCGACAATATCGAGGAGCTCAAAAAGATCCGGGCCCACGCCCCGCAGGCCGGCCTCGTGCTCCGCCTTCGTGTACCAAACACCGGCTCCATGGTCGAGCTCTCGTCCAAGTTCGGCGCAGACCCGGGCGAGGCAGTGGATCTCATCAAGGCGGCCTTTGACCTCGGCCTCGTGGTCGAGGGCCTTTCCTTCCACGTGGGCAGCCAGTGTACGAACTTCGAGAACTATGTAAGTGCCTTAGAGATTTCCGCAAATATCATCGAGGAGTGCGAGAGCCGGCTTGGGCAAAAGATCCGGATACTCGATATCGGCGGCGGTTTCCCGGTCCGGTACAACCCGGATGTCCGGCCGCTCGCCGACCTTGCGGCAAAGCTCAACGGGGAATTTGCCCGGCTCTTTCCCCCGGACATGGAGATCCTTGCCGAACCCGGCCGGTTCCTTGTCGCAAATGCCTGCACGCTTGTCGCAAAAGTCGTGGGCAAGGCCCACCGCGACGGCAAGCCCTGCTACTACATCAACGACGGCGTGTACCACACGTACTCGGGGCAGGTCTTCGACCACTGTACCTACCCGGTGCTCTCCTTAACAAAAGAGGGTCCGACACGGATCTCGGCGGTCTTTGGGCCCACCTGCGATGCGTTTGATACGATCACCCTCTCGGCCGAGCTCCCCGAGCTCGAGATCGGCGATCTCGTGTACTCGGAAAATATCGGGGCGTACTCGATTGCCTCGTCCACGTACTTCAACGGTTTCCCCCCCGCAAAGATCGTGCATATCAACAGGTAATCTTTCTTTTGACATCCGGCTCTGGAGAAATCCTGAAATTTTGTAACGATGGAGCCACGGGCGCTCGCCGCCTCATCGGGGCTCGCCCCGTGGATCAGACCTCTGCATAAAATGCTACATAATTTTTTTTCAGGGTTATGGGTCAAGTGGGCCAGCCCCCTTGGGCTGCCTACCCCTCTTTAGGTAGAGAGGGGGTCACCCTCGCAAATGCTGTTTGGCAGAGGGGAAATGATCTCTACAGAGCAGTTTTTTTCCCGGGATACATCGGTTCCCTTATACTCAAAGGCGATCTAATTTCCGGTTATGTTCACGCTGTCGTTCCCGCGTATCGCATCGCCGGCCCGGGCCTTGCCCGGCCTTGTCCTGCTGATCCTTCTTCTCACCGTCATGCAGCCGGTGTCAGCGGATGCGACCGGCTGTACCAGCTGCACGGTCTGGGACGACCCGTGTGCCCTCTTTGAAGCAGGAAACGAGACGGCATACAACGCGGCGATGGATGCCACGTTCGCGCCGATCGCGGCAAACATGACGCCGGTTGCCGATTACCGTAACCTTTCGTGGACACAGGCGTTCATCTCGCTGAACCGTCTCATGAAGGAGCGGTACGCATTTACCCAATGGCGCAATGTGGACTTCGATGCGCTCAACCGAACCTGGGAACCGGCGATTGCCGATGCGGAGGCACACCATGACAAGGCCGCGTACCTCCGGGCGCTCAGGGGCTACCTGTTTTCGATTCCCGACGGGCACGCGAATATGTTCTCCGAGTCCGGTGATTACGGGGCAAAGGACGCGGACATTGGCGGCGGCTTCGGGCTCGCGCTCGTGCAGCTCGATTCGGGCGATGTTACCGTAAGTTACGTGGCAAACGGCAGCGCAGCGGAGAAGGCCGGGATCGCAGCCGGCGACATGGTGACAGCATGGAACGGGAAGGAGATCCACGATGCGATCAATGCAACGCCGTATATCTGGGCGACCAAAAAACCCTCCACGCTCGAAGGGATGCGGCTCCAGCAGAAACGGATGGTGACCCGGGCACCGGTGGGGACAACGGCAACCGTAACCTTTACCGGCGGCCCGACATACGAGAGCCGGTCGGTAAACCTGACGGCGTACAATGACTCGTACGACAGTCTCATCAAAAGCAGTTTCTTTGTAGGTAAGCAGATCAACGATATCGGCGCCGCTGACCCGTTAAACGGTATCACGCCGCAGATTGCGAATGCAACCGTGACTTCCCGGACACTCCCCGACGGATACATGTATATCCGGATCCTCGGGGAATCGTACGATGCCTACCCGGCGTTTAAGGCCGCCATGCAGGCCGCGATTGCGAACAATTCACCGGGCGTTGTGCTTGACTTCCGCTGGAACGGCGGCGGGGAAGACAACCTCGCGGCCTGCATGGCCGGCTGGTACCTGGACCGGCCGGTCTTTTTCGAGCACGCTACGATGTATGACCCCGGGACCGGCCGGACCGTGCCCCTCACTACCACATGGTCAAAACCGCAGCCGGTCCGGTACAATGGCCCGGTCGCCATGATGGTCTCCCCGGATGCGATGAGCTCGGGCGAGGCCGTGCCCATGATGCTCACGAAAACCGGCCGGGGTGCGGTTGTCTCCTGGTACGGGACGGACGGGGCATACGGGATAAACGGCTTCCAGGCGATCATGCCGCTTGATTTTGACATTCTCTTCCCGGCCGGGGCATCGCTTGACGAGAACTACGCGATCCTGGTCGACAGCAATGCCTCGCTTGTGGGCGGGGTTGCGCCGACCGTCCGGGTCCCGCTCGACCGCGACACGGTGGCCCGGGCAATGGCAGGCGAGGACGTTCAGCTCGCGTACGCAACGGCATGGCTCGAAGGACAGCGGGGATTCAATGCATCGGCCGGATCGCTGGTGAATGCAACGGCATCGCAGACGCAGAAGGCCGGGATGTCGCCGGTTTTTGCTGTGGCGGGGCTGGGGCTTTTTTTGATCGGTGAGGTTTTCCTGCGCCGGAAATAATTTTTTGGTCCTACCGAATATTTTTTGGGTAAAGTGCCAATCTAACCCCTAGCATCTATTTTTCACAATCATCCACCCCCCCTTACGCCAGCCCTGCCCCCGAGGGGGCGGGGGCGCAGCGATTCCTCTGTATTACCTAAAATCCCGATTCAGGTAATACAGCACTATCGCAAATGGGGCGCCATAGCGGCGGGGCGAAGCCCCTGGAACGTCAGCATTTTCCGGTTCAAAACGGATGAACTTTTTCGCATTACATTTTGGCATGCAATTTTCGCTCTTAATCACTCCGTAAATCTTTCTTATCGTTAGGGGCTGAAATATTACATTACCCTATTTTTTTAACAAACCTTTTTTTTATGCGAGCCCCCCTTACGCCAGCCCTACCCCAAGGGGGCGGGGGCGTAAACGAGGCCTCGGTATTACCGGTATGGGGTGCATTTCTGCATTCCTGTAATACGGCAGCATCGCCAGCCCGGGGATGCCGTAGCTGGCAGAGGGTGGCTGCCCTAAAAGAAGCGTTCTAAATCACTTGATCCGGTTCTCGAAATCACGAAGTCCGTGATTTGATTATTTTATCATCGCCCAGATCTTTCATAACGTCCGGAAGCGAGCGGACACGGCCGGCCTTGATATCTGCAATGCCTTCTTCGATTGCTGTAATCTCTTCCGGAGTTATGGGCTCATCGTCATACGCAGATTCTGCCAGACGGCGGATCACATTGTCGTCGTCTCTCGTGGGAAAAGTTTCATGTCGTCGGGAAGCACTTTTATACCCGCCAATATATTTCATGGAGATCATCCGGGGAATATACCGGTGTATATGCAGGCATATAAAGATAATATCCCCGTCTCTTGCTAATCCCTTGATTGTTCCCTGCCTTTTTAACAGCCCCTTGTCCTCTCCAGAAGCTATTTATCACGTTACAGGGAATGTGAAGAATTAAGAGACCGGCTGCCCTGTTTACGGCAGCAGGAAGCGTGCATTACCCATGTTTTTCTTTAAAGCCGGGCAGAAAAAATACCAGATCGGCGGGGTTGCGATCGGCGGACAGCCGGGCGAGACCCCCACGGTCCTTGTCGGGAGCATCTTTTATTCCCGGCATAAGATCGTAAGCAACGAGCGGGCCGGGATTTTTGACAAGGATGCGGCCGATGCATTGATCAAACAGCAGGCCGAGCTCTCAGACAAGACCGGGTGCCCGGCGCTCCTCGATATCGTGGGTTCGACTCCTGAAGCAATCAAAAAATACATAGACTTTGTTGCCGGCGCAAGCGAGCGGCCGTTTCTGATCGATTCGCCGGGCGTGGATGTGAAGATCGCCGCGGTCGAATACGCAAAGGAGGCCGGGTTAGAGGACCGGATCATCTACAACTCGGTCTCGATCGAGACAAAAGACGCGGAGTACGAGGCGCTCAAAAAGAACGGGACGAAATCCGTGATCCTCTTAGCGTACACCAAGAAGATCACGAGCAGTGCCGACCGTGTCGCGGTCGTCGCCGACCTTGCCCCGCGGCTCGACGGGCTCGGCGTCTCCAATATCCTCATCGATACATTTGTCATGGATGTCCCGAGCCTCACGCCCTCGGGGAAGGCGGCGCTTTTGATCAAGAACCGGTTCGGGTACCCCTGCGGCTGTGCAGCCCACAATGCGATCTCCACCTGGTCGGGGGTCAAAAACCTGCTCGGGAAAGAGGCGGTGCGCTCCGCGGACGTTGTCGCAAACCTGATGCCCGTGATCCTCGGCGCGGACTTTTTGCTCTACGGCCCGGTCGAGGATTCCGCGTATGTCTTCCCCGCGGTCTTTACCATCGACACCTCGTACCGGTACGCGTACCGCATGAAGGAGTACGTAACGCTTTAAAAAAACCGTGGTACCATGGCGGATACGGTCACGCTTACCTTCGAGCCCGACGGGAAAACCGTTACGGACAATCCAAAATCGATCCTTGAAACCGCACAGGGCGCAGGCATTGCGCTGCGGGGCGAGTGCGGCGGTGTCGGGGTCTGCGGGAAGTGCCGGGTGCAGATCACAAAAAGCTACGGTACCCTCTCGCCCGTAACGGAAAAGGAGACAAAACTCCTGACCCCTGCGGAGCTCGCGGGCGGCATGCGGCTTGCCTGCCAGGCCCGGGTGCTTGCCGGGAAAGCGACCGTCTTTGTCCCGCCCGAAAGCCGTAACGAGGCCCGGGAGATCTCGGGAACCGCGCTCGAAGGCCATGCGGTGCTCGGCCCGGCGGTAAAAAAGATCGCGTGCAGCCTGCCCCGGCCAACGCTTGCGGATACCACGCCCGATCTCGAACGGCTCGCAGCGGCACTCGGCCGCGACCTGTCCGGCATCCCCCTTCCGGTCCTTGCAAACCTCCCGGGAACGCTCCGGGCCGGCGACTGGACGGTGACCGCGGTCTTCTGGAAGGATGAGCCGGTCGCGATCGAGTCGGGCGATACGACAGAGGAGATGTACGGCCTTGCCATCGATGTGGGCTCATCGAAGATCATCTGCCATCTCCTCAACCTTGCGACCGGGAAGACCGTTGCACAGGACCATGCCGAGAACCCGCAGGTGATGTACGGCGAGGACATTGTCTCGCGGATCACGTTTGCGGCAAAAGCGCCGGAGAACACAAAAAAACTCCAGTCCCTTGTTGTCGGGACGATAAACACGCTTGTGGCCCGGATGTGCGAAGGCGCCGGTATCCCCGCGGACCGGATCTACGAGTGCGTCTTTGACGGGAACACCGTGATGCACCACCTGCTTCTCGGGATCGATACAAAGTACATCGGCATCTCCCCCTTCCTCCCGGCGCTCAAATCCCCGGTCAGCGTCCCGGCCCGGGAGATCGGGCTCTCGATCTGCCCCGAGGGAAAGGTCACGAGCCTTCCCCTCATTGCCGGCTACGTGGGCTCGGACGCGGTCGCGGACCTGATGCTCACCCGGATCTACGAGCGAACCGCGTGCAGTCTCGTGATCGATATCGGGACAAACTCGGAGCTGATGCTCGGGAATTCGCAGAGGATCGTGGTCTGCTCCGCTCCTTCAGGGCCCTCGTTTGAAGGAGCGCAGATCAGCTCCGGCATGAAAGCGGTGGGCGGGGCGATCGAGACGTTTGCGATCCGCGACGGGCGTATCTCGTACACCACGATCGGAGGAAAAAAGCCAAAAGGGATCTGCGGGAGCGGGGTAATCGACCTCGTGGCCGAACTCTACTCGGCCGGGATTATAACAAAGACCGGCAAGTTTGCCGATCTCACCCATCCCCGGATCAAAAAGCCGGAGGGTTCGGTGCCGGTCTTTGTGGTGGCGCCGGGCACGGAGACCGAGTCCGGCCGGGACATCACGGTGACAGAAAAGGACATCAATGAATTTTTGCTTGCGAAAGGCTCGCTCCGGGCCGGCTGGACGATCCTTGCGGAGAAGTACGGGATCGATCCAAAGACCCTCGACCGGGTCTATCTCGCCGGCTCTTTTGGCACGCACATCAATATAAAAAATGCCATGGCGCTCGAACTCCTCCCGCAGGTACCGGAAGAACGGGTCGTGCTCGCCGGGGAGACTGCGGTCGGCGGCTCGAAGCTTGCGCTCCTCTCCCTGCACGAACGCGAAGCAATCCGCCCGGTGCTCGACCGGGTGGAGTACGTGGAGCTCTCGGTGGAGAAGTCGTTCAACCGGGAATACCTGAGATCGATCCCGATCTATCACATGATTGCCGGGCGGCAGGGCTGATATTGTTTTTTTTTTAATTTCATCATGTTCTATGAGGACGCTCTTTTGGGGCGGAAGCCCTCTGCCAGCGTGGGCATCCCCCATAGAGCGTGTTGTAACCTGTACCCCGATTAACCGATCATTCTGCTTCCCGGTACTGCAGAGGCATCGCAAACGCTCCCGCGACCCGTAGGGGGCTGGGCTGGCGTGAGGGGAGCCGGCTCATTTTGTTAACGCAAGAACATGCCACACTGCTTTCCCGTCAGCTACCCTCACCAGAACTGCCCCGGTACGAAACATATTATAACCCCCGGTCAAGAGTATTCCATTGATAAAACCCGCAATTCTTACGGGGTGAACCATGGCAGATGTACGAGCTGATTTTGTCAACGCTCTCGTCGATCTCGATGAGACGAACTGTATCGACATCTTAAAAGGGCGGATCGCTGCAAAGGAAGATCCGATGCAGATCCTCGAAGATATCCGCAAGGCTACGGATATCGTGGGCAAACGTTTCGAGGAAGGGCGGTACTTTGTCTCCGATCTCATGATGGCCGGCGAAATCCTCTCGCAGGCAATGGCGCTCCTAAAGCCGGTCTTTGGCGAGCACAAGGTGCAAAGCAAGGGAACGATCCTGGTCGGTACGGTCGAAGGGGACGTGCACGATATCGGCAAGAACATTGTCTCGGCACTTCTCGAAGCGGAAGGTTTTGAGGTGATCGATATCGGCGTTGACCAGCCGCCCGCGGTCTTTGTCAAAGCCATCCAGGAGCACCACCCGAAAGTCGTGAGCATGAGCGGCCTTTTAACCGAGGCGATCGAGTCGATGAAAAAGACGGTCGATGCGATCAAAGCTGCCGGCCTCCGCGACCAGGTGAAGATCATTATCGGCGGCGGCAGGTGCGACGAGGAAGCAAAGGAGCACACCGGCGCCGATGAATGGGCCGACGATGCAGCGGTCGGTATCCGGAAGATCAAGGCCATGGCCGGGGCGTGAAGGCAATGGACGGCGCTGCAATTTATCGCGAGAAGCTCACCCGGCTTGAAACGGTCATTAACGGGAAGGAGCCGGACCGGGTGCCGGTCACCGCGATGTCAAGCCTCTTCCACGGGAGGTACGCGGGATACACGGCGCAGGAGATCTACTTCGATTACGCGAAGAACCATGATGCGGCAATAAAAACCGCCCGGGACTTTGACTTCGATTCCCTGCTCATCTTAAACGGGCTTGAAGGGACGAACATGTCCCTGACGTTCATGAAGAACCAGCCCCAGCTCGCCTCCGGCGCACGCTTCATGCTCGCCACCTACCACACGATCTTAAAAGACGTGTACACGAAATGGCCCGGCGTGGAGCTGGAGCCCACGGCCCACCCGCAGTTTATCGGTAAAGAGATCATGAAGCCGGAGGAGTACGGGCAGTTCATTGCCGACCCGTCCGGCTACCTCAACCGCGTGGCCCTGCCCCGGATGTGCCCGGCGCTTGCAGACCCCGGCTCGCCGGCGGCAAACGCGGCGATGCTTGCGTACGGTGCGGAGATCGCAAAGGCGGGCGCGGCGTCGGGAGCGCTCATCGGGGACCTGGGAAAGATGGGCATCCCTACCTTCCCGACCTCGTGGAGCTATGCGCCGCTCGATGTGGTGAGCGACTTTTTGCGGGATATCAAAAACATCGTGCTCGACATCTACCGCAGGCCGGATCTCGTGAAGCAGGCCGCGGATGCGCTGGTCGATCCGCTGATCGAGTCCGCCCGGCTCACCGGCGCGGTCCCGCCCGAGGTGCAAAAGGCCCTTGGGACAAACGTGGTCGAGTGCTTCTTCCCGCTGCACTTAAACGAGTACCTCAACCCGAAGCTGTACAACGAGTTCTACTGGCCGAGCCTGAAAAAAGTCCTCAACGCAACAATCGAGATGGGCCAGACGCCCTACATTCTCTTCGAGGGCCGGCACGATGCGCACCTTGAGACTCTGCTCGAACTGCCAAAAAAGAAGATCGTCGCGGTCTTTGACAAGACCGATCCGCGGAAGGTCCGGGACGTGCTCGGCGACCACGTGATCCTTGTCTCGGGCCCGCCGAACTCGCTTCTCATTGGCGGCACGCCGCAGAAGGTGGACGATTACATGAAGTCGATGCTTGAGGACTGCAAGGAAGGCGGCATGATGATCTACCCGGGTGTTGACGGCGGTATCTCGGGCGAAGCACGGCCGGAGAACGTGAGGGCGTTGTTTGCGGCTGTGAAGAAGTACGGGGAGTATTAAGGGCCGGGGAGATTCCCGGTCAGCTTTTTTTTAAATTTTTAATGATCCTTCTTTTCAGAAAAACACCGCAGGTACGTAAAGATTACAAGAGAGAGGCGAAATCATCGCACACCCGATGGATTTCCTGACGGTCCATCCGTGTGTACCGATCCCGCACCGCGTCCAGATCAGGTATCTGTACAATAATTTCCCGGAGAAATCCGGCCCGTGCAATTTCCCGCCCGATAATTTCCAGATCAACCTCGCGTCCTCCGTGACGGGGATCGATCAACGCGAGGATGTCGGCACAATCCTTGATTTTTTTCGTTCCTTCCCACCGGATATCTTGGGTTGTCTGATGGAGAATCCTGTATGTCCTGTCCCACGCGGCTTTCATTTTCAATAACAGCAGGACTGAACGGTTTGGAACCTGAATTCCTGCCCCTCCCCGTACATTTCTGGACACAGTATTGCCGGTGAGAATGTCAAAGGTAAATGGTATATCGCCATGTCCTTCATACCGGTAGGGATTTTCCCGGGGTATGAAATCTAGAATGATCTCACCATGAGCGGTAACTTTCTCAACAGTGCTGACAGGGTACTGGATTCTTGGGGTGTATCCTTCATGAGTCGTCAGGTGCCCGATTAACGCTTCACGACTCCGGTTATCGGTAACGAGATCGATATCCACCGATCCAAAATACGGGTTGTAGGCATCTACGGCCCAGCCCCCGATCAGGACAATATCCGGGAAATTGGAACCCGGGCGGGATGCATTCACCCAGAATACAATTTTTTTGAGCTCCGCAGCCGATGCCTCAATGATCTCCGGGCCAGGATCATAGACCGGCATATCTCTCCACCATTGCAAGAGTCAGGTCCATGGCGCTATACCCCAGTCCTGCAAGGTCGAGCAGGGTCTGGGCGGGGGATGCGATGACAATGGATTCTTTTTCCTGCGCCTGGGTGAATACGTCCCGGTCCGGGGAATAAATCACGGCGCGGAGAGCGTTCTCTTGAGTCGTACCAAAATTTTCCCTTAACTGATCGATGTCTCCCTTTTCAAGATAGAGGCTGATCATATCCTGACGGAATGCATACGAGGTATATAATCCCCCTGCTGTGTAACCCGCGAACGCAAAGGGAATTTTTTGGCCTTTGAGCGTCCGGGTGATTTCCTGAGCGGCCACGTGGGCCCCGGTAAAATTCACAAAAAATTCACATGCCTGTAAATTTTTCATGGGCCGTTCCCATGCAACACCATTCAGGAGATTTTTTACATCGGCTATGGTTACATAGCCCCCGTCTTTTCGGACAATATTTTGTTCGGCAAGGGTTTCGATTACCTTGTGCGTCCACCCGTAAGATACATTCTCTTTTATTGCCAGCTGTCTGATGGAGGTATTCTTTTCCTTAAGCAGGCGGGTAATGATCCGCCAGGATTTATCGGAGCTGATACGGATACCGGCAGCTTTGTATTCCTGACCTTTGGGCGAACGGACTGCCCACGGGAGTTTTATTATCCGGATATCGAGATTTCGAGCCAACTCTTCTTCCCTTTTATTGAGGGTCTTTGCAGCAAGAACCAGTCGGGCTTCCGGGTGGCCGGGTTGTTTCTGCCAGAGATCCCGGTTTAGGTTCATTCGTGCAAGGGTGTCGAGGGTCACGGAACCTTTCTTGATTTCGATGAAATAGATTTTCCCACGGTCCTGAATTATATGATCCGGCTGTAGGGGAAGTGCGACATTCAGGGCATCATAGAGATTGCCCAGTATCTCCGGTTCCAGATCTATTGAATCTGAAGAGAGGTCTAACTGTGTCCTGACATACTCCTCTGCAGTCACTGGATTATCAGAGGATTCCATGATTATCACTTTGGGGTGATAACTACTTAAATATATCACTGATACGTATCTCCAATTGGTGATACCACTGGGAACATATCAGTGATATATCCAGATAGGGCATCCTTGATCGGCACATACTCCTCGTCTCCAATATGCTTTTAATTGCAAATTTTTTCTAGTAGCCACATTCCACCGGCCTGTTTCCCCCCAAATTCCCTCACCACCCCGCCATCCTCCGTCGTAAAAACACCTCCTTTCAGCCCCACGCATTTAGCCGCGTTCTTTTGGCCGATCTCAGGGTCGCAAGGGTGATTGGATGTGGCAAAAAGATCCCCTGTCCAAACGCGATAGTGCCCTGTTATCGGGCATCGAAAGCGGCCGTATTTCGGCAAACGGGACGTGATTTGGGGCTGTTTTCCATGCGAACCCAATCCGGGTGTTTTACGGGCTTTTCCGGGAGGGGGCGGGATCGGGATCCGGGAATCCGGGGCCGTATCGGGCCCGGTTTTACCCGGGGGATCGTACCTCCCGGGACCTGTCCGGAGGGACCGACCGGCAACACTTCGATCTGACCTGATCTTTTCCGGGCCCGGGCTGAGCCCGGATCCCCTGTCTTTTTCATGAAACCGACCGCGATCCCGTAAAAACCGACCGTTATTCGCGGCCCGGAGGGCATTTTTACGTCAGAGAAAAATATCACCTAATAGCAGCGTTCATTTGGTCAGGTCTTTTTTTACGGGGGGAACGGACGCGGATCGTACAGAACGAAGATATGAGGCTTTCAGGGGCATCACAGCCACAGCGATTGAAAATTCTCCAAAAAGTATATGTGTCAACATGCCAATGTTGACATATGTTCCTGCAAACGAACGACAAACAGTTCGGATTCTGGGCACTGCGCAGGAGCGGCGAGTCCAATATCGGAATAGCAAACCGGTGCGGGATCTCCCGCCAGGCAGTCTCCCGGGCGCTCCTTTTGATGGACGAGAAGATCGGGACCACGCTCAAAGAGATGGCCGCGGCAAACCAGGTAGCCATCGATACGATCGATCCCGCACGGGGAATTCTCCTTGGGCGGTCCATCCCGTTCCGTACCGCGGCCATCATCTTTGTCTCGGAAAAGCACGGGGTCCAGGTCTGGTACGAACACGATGGCGACTGCGGGTCGTGCCAGCGGTACACCGAGTGCACCGAGCTCCTGTGGGACTATGCAACCGAGCTCGGCCTTAAAATTGAAAAGACCGCCAACCCGACAAAGATGGCTGAAGAATTATTCACGAAAATTAAGGAGAGCCTGGCATGATGCTCATGCAAATCCCGAAAACTATCCCTACACTCCCTCCAGAGATGATGAAATGAGAACAGCGATACTCGCGATCGCGCTTGTTATCGCAGCGGTCATCTGTGCCGGGTGCACCGGCCAGAGCACAACCCCTGCACCGGAACAGATTCCGCAAACCACCGTTGCTGTCGCCACACCCGGCGAACCGGTTACGGTCGCTACGCATACGACGCCACCGGTCACAACGGCCCGGAGCACACCCGCAGAAAACCCGGTAAAAATTTTTGGCTCCGGATTTCATTGGGTTGATTACCGGTGGACCCATACTACAACCCTGAATTCAGGTGCCCGGTTCTCGTATGTTGGTACAATCCACATGGAGCGATCGCAGGACACCTACAAAAATACACCGGCACTTCGGGAGAAGTACACTATCGTTTCCGATTATTCCGATTATGTAAACAATATCAGTACAACGGTAAAGAACGGCAGGGTGGGAACCCAGAACCTGTACTACGATGCATCAACGGGCAGCTACCTTGGCGGCACATGGTCCGTTTCTGTGAAAGGCGTGATAACAATACAGGAAGTATACAACGATACGACCGCTGTACAGCGCCGTCCCGAAGATCAGCCGGCAGGATCGCTGGGTATCACCCCGTTTGGCGGGATGAATATTTCCTTTACCGACAAGGGTATCGAATCGGTCACCGTACCGTATGGGACTTATCCCGATGCCAGGAATTATTCAGGCACATTCAGGAACGGTATGCCGATAGCTTTTCATGTGGCCTCCGGCGTCCCTGTCCCGGTAAAATACCAGTACTCGGACTGGGAGGACGATGGCAAAGATCCGCTCGATGAATTCGAGCTGATGGGATGGGGATAGGTATGACGGGAGATCCTACCATGACACACGATTCGAACGGTATCCACGGCTGGCTGGGCTGGTGCCCCCATGCACCGGTCATGCATACAGCACAGGCAGTACCGCCCGTGGCGCCGGCAGCAACCCGGCAGGCCGCAGGACCCGGCAGCGGGAGCGGTGGTGCAGCCCCCGGGCGGATCCGGGAAGGAATCGCCCTTGCAGCGGACTCGGTCACTTCTGTATTCAGGGACCGGGGCCTGCTCGTGTTTATGGCTCTTTTCGGGATTGCGATACTTGCCCTTGTGGCAGGCGAGGCATACCTGCTCGTACATACCGAGGTGGATGCGCCGTTCCTTGTCACGCTCCAGGCCGGAAGCGTTACGCTCATACTTAACTGCCTGCTCTTCCCGTTCCAGCTGATCTTTCTCTCCGCACTCACCATCATTTTTGCAGCCCTTATCCAGTACCGTCTCCGCGAGAACTCGCCCGCGCCCCTGACAATCCGGGAATCGTTTGCCGCAACCGGTCCCCACGTACTGACCCTTGAGTTTCTGGCAGTCCTCATGTCGCTTGCCGGTACATTCCTGTTTGCGGTATTTACCCAGACCCAGTTCTTCGGGAAGATTATCTTCGGCATCGATATGACTCTGTTCTACCTGCCCTATGCCTACTATTTCCCGGACCAGTTCACTATGGCAATCTGGTTCTCTGCACACCTTGTCGTGATCGCGGCAATCGAGTTCCTTATAGTAATCTGTGCCGTACCGTTCATTGTCCGAAAAGACGCGGGGCTGGTTACGGCTCTTGCTGCATCCTTCCGGTTCATGAAAAGGATGTGGGCCGAGATCCTCGGCGGCCTCCTTCTTTGTGGAGCCGTGATCCTTGTGACCACGGTTGTGGCGCTCGTAATCGGCCAGTCCCCCCTGCTGCTTAACCATGACTATGACTTCTTCCTCCAGGCAAGCCGGGGGAAGATCCTGATGATGGCGGCCTGTTATGGGTTTGTGTTTGCCTGCGGGGTCCTCCTGGCAGCCGGCTTAGCGGCCCTCGGGATCGCTGTCGCGGACCTCAACACACTCGCGACAACCGGGCAGGTCCGGGCACAACCGGATGCGGGGAAAAACACTGCTGCGGAAGTAGCACAGTGAGTCCGGTTATAAGCCGGATCGAACACTGGCCGGGCTGGTGAACGAACCGCCCGGCGGATGATCCGGGCCAAAAGAAACGCATCCGGGTTCCGGTCAGGTCTTGTTTATCGTCCCGGATCCTTCCGGCCCGGACACCTTTTTTGGAGAAACCTGCCTATCGCACACCACCGCCACAAGAACCCCGCAGAGGATCAGGGCCGTCCCGATATACCCGGTCACCGGCAGGATTTCGTGGAGCACGAAGAACCCGAAGACCGCGGCAAACACGGACTCCAGCGAAAAGATAAGGCCGGTCCGTTCGGGCGTGGTGTATTTCTGCACAAGGGTCTGGACAACATACCCGACAGCGCTGCAGAGCACGGCAAGTTCGAGAATGATCATCCAGTCCTGCCCGGTTGCCGGAAGGACCGGCGCTTCAAAGAGGAGCGTGAACACCAGGCCGAAGAGACCGGCAAACCCGAGCTGGAGGATCGCTAAGGGAAGGACCGGCTCGGTCTTCACGAACCTGGCGGTAAGGATGATCTGCCATGCGCAGAAGAACGCGGCAATGAGGCACAGGACGGCGCCGGTATCGAGAACAAACGCCGTACCGGCCGTGAGGAAAAAGATCCCGGCAAGGGCAAGGACGATCCCGAGAATGACCGGGCGCCGGGGGACCCGGGAACAGAAAACTGCCTGGAGGATCGGAACGATCACGACCGTTGTCCCGATCAAAAATCCCGCGCCGGTCGTGGACTCGTCCTTGAGCCCGGAAAGAAGGAACGCGAACCCGCAAAAGATCACAAACCCGAGCACCGCGGCGCACCGGACCGTACTAAGGCGGAGACCGGGAAATAGTTTCCAGAAGACCAGCGCCGCAACGAGAAATGCGATGCCAAACCGGAGCGCGATGAGGTTGAACGGCGCAAACGTTGCTATCCCCTGCTTCATGAACAGGTACGACGAACCCCACAAAAATACGGTACAGAGCAGGAGCAGCTCGGCGGTTATCTGTTTCATGGGTATCGGAAGTCCCGGCTTTGGTGCAGAGAACAGGAAAGAAAAATCCTGTCGATCAGCCACCGGTTATCCGCGATCGGGCAAAAGCCCGGCGATGAGGGAAAATATTTTTTCACCTTTGATCCCGGATGGACCCGGGAGTACGGCACGTATAAGGATACCGCGTGGACGATCGAACGCGTCGGCCCGATCGAAGCCCGGTGATTGAGGCTGGTGAACGGGGAAATCCTGAAACGGGAGCAGACGCTTGGAAAAGATTGCGCCCGGGAACCACAAGACGGGAAAAATGAGGAAGTTTGCGAGCAGCCATAAACCCGGTCATGACCCCGTCTGGTATAGTGCACGCATTACAGCCCTTCGCCTGCGTTAACACGGGGGAGCGGTTTGCCGGCAGGATCCGGGGAGACCCGGCAGAGAACAACCGGGAATGCGATCACTGATTATCAGAATCCGTAACGGCTGACGTCATCAACGCAGCTCTCGTAGCAGTTTAGGTCCAGGACCCCGTTTGGCATGATACACACCTTCTCGCATGCATCCCTGACGGTTTTTATATCAGGATTGGGACAGGGATCTTCGTTTGTGGAGGCGGCAGCAGCAAGAGTGACACCGCAGAGAACAATCATGAGTACGATTGCGATCCACACAAATTTCCGGAATGACGCTCGCATAAAATTCACCAGATACTACTACGGGTGGGCCGGAGTATGAGAGTTGCGATGAGTGAAAAAAAGATTTCACTCAACTTAAAGACTATTATTGTTCACCCCGTACGTTTTTTAGTTGATCCCGGATGGGGAAACTACCTTTCGGGGATGCCCGGTTCCGCCCCCGGCGTGCCGGGCCGGATCGTACGAGCGGGCAGTCCGGGTAACAGAGGGTCTTACAAATGATACAAAGAACAGGAATGTGCTTTCTTGGAATACTGCTTGCCAGCATGCTCTGTATGCCGGCGGCTCTGGCTGCCGGATCTTATACCGATCCCGGATGTTTGTTTACCGATCATTACATCTGGGACCGATGTGATTATACCGGCACCTGGAGTTTTTACCTGGTATCCTATATTACCGGGAAAACAGTTATAAACATCAATGGCCAGGGCGATCAGAATGGCTGGACTCGTGACGGGTATTACCAGAGGGTGATTGTCCCGGACTCCCTCGATAAGGTCAACGTAACGTTTGTGGTCACCTTGGGCCCTGATACAACGGTTACCATAACAAAGGAGTATATCGAGAAGCTCCGGAAGGCAAAACCGAACGAAGCCCCCATGATCTACGCCTGGGGGGGACCATGGACCTATGATGTTGATGCCTGCGGGGGAAGCGCGATAGACAATGGCAATGTCATGAACACGTATGTTTTGGCCGTTACCACCTATGAACACCTGGTCAAACGCGGTCTTGTCCACAACAACGACCCCGATTACCAGCACGTGGTGGACTTTAATGATCAGTTTTACTACCGCTATGTGACGGCCTGAGGGATTTGGTAAACCATTCCCGCATTTTATTCCTGCCCTTTGCATATCCGATGCGTGCAGGGCCGGGAATACTCCGGGGGAGCCCCGGCGGATGCCGGAATAATCTGTTTTTTTTACGGATGACCGGGCCGGGCCGATCCCACCGGATACCCCTGCCCGTTTTCGGGGTGCTGTCGGGAGCCCCGGCCGGCTATGATTACTATCCCCACCCATTAAATCAGATCCCCGCCAAACTCCTGCCAGAACACCACCATGGCAGACTCCCTCCTCCCCCTCATTCTCGCCATGATCCAGCTCATGTGCGTGATCATTGTTGCGGCGTACCTGCTGACCCGGAGTAAGTTTTTTGCAAGCGTGCTCGAAGGTCATCCCGTAATAAAGGTCCAGGTCATTTTGATCGTCTTCTTTGGCGCCCTCTCCGTGTACGGCACCATGGGCGGGATCCCGATCATGGACGCGGTCATCAATGTCCGCGACCTGGGCCCCATCATGGCCGGCCTCCTTGGCGGGCCGCTCGTGGGACTCGGCGCCGGGCTCATCGGCGCAGCCTACCGTGCATCGCTTGGCGGCTTTACGATGGTCCCCTGCATCATCGCGACCCTCCTTTCCGGGCTCTTTGGCGGCATCATCTGGCTCCTGTACAGGAGAAAGTTCGCCCCGATCCATATCGCGGTCATCTTTGCCGTGCTCATGGAGAGCCTGCACATGGTAATCACGCTCATCATTGCGCAGCCGTTCTCCGCGGCCCTTGCCCTTGTCGAGACCATCTGGGTCCCGATGGCGATCGCAAACGCCCTGGGCGTCCTGATCTTCGCGTTCATGATCCGGAACCTGGAAAGCGAGAAGAAGATGCAGGCAGAACGGGACACGCTCGTCAAGGATGTGGCAAAGAAGAACACGGAGCTTGCCATTGCCGCCGAGATCCAGCAGAGCTTCCTTCCCAAAAACATCCCCAAGGTCGAGGGCTTCGATGTTGCCGGGAAAAGCGTGATGGCAAAAGAAGTGGGGGGAGATTTCTTCGACGTGATCCCGTTCGAGGTCGTGCACCTCGGGAACAAGCGCATGGGAATCCTGATCGCCGATGTCTCCGGCAAAGGCGTGCCGGCAGCATTATTCATGGCCTTGTCCCGGATCATTGTCCGGGTCAACGCCACCTGGCACCGGGACGAGCCGGCGCAGGCAATCTACGATGCCAACAACCTGATCGCTGCCGATGCCACCGCGGGGATGTTTGTCACGCTCTTTTACGGTATTCTCGATCACGAGAAAAAGATCATCTCGTACGTGAACGCCGGCCACAACCCGCCCATGGTCTACCATGCCGCGGACCGTACCATCTCCGAGCTCGAAGCCACCGGGCTTGCCATGGGCGCGATAGAGAACACGCCCTACCAGGCAATCGCCTGCCCGCTCTCAAAGGACGACGTGATCGTGCTCTACACGGACGGCATCACCGAGGCAAACAACGAGCAGGGGGAGATGTACGGCGAAGAACGGTTAACGGGCCTGATCCGTTCCTCGGCCGGCCTTCCGGCAACCGCGATCCTCGATGCCATCCTTGCTGACGTGAACAGGTTCTGCGGCAGCGCACCGCAGTACGACGACATCACGCTCATGGTCATCCGGGTCGAATAGGGGGAGCGGACCATCAACCATTTCGAGGTCCTCGTCCCGGCGCGGGAGACGGAAATCTTCCGGGTCACGGACGATATCGCGGAGGTCATGGCCGCACAGGACTTTTCTCCCGCTGCAGTACGGGAGTTCTCCGCTGCGGTAAAGGAGGTCATGACAAACATCATCCGGCACGGGTACCGGGGAAAACCCGGGGAGATCCGGGTCTCCTGCACGGGATCGCCGGAAAAGGTTGCCGTGGAGATCGCCGATTCGGCGCCGGCGTTCGATCCGACAAAATTTCCCGGCGCGGACCGGGGACCCGGGATCGCATTTGTCCGGCAGGCCGCCGATATCGTGACGTACCGGCACCGGGACCACCGGAACATCCTGACGCTCGTAAAAGTCCGGCGGAAAGGGGAATGATGATATTCCCGTACCTGCAAGCGTACTTTTAAGAAACGCAAGAGAATCCGGGAAACCCCGGATACCCGGAGAACATCGTCACCGGTGTTACGGCAACAGGGACGGTGAAACCCTCACCGTAGATGTCCGGTGCGGGAGAGGATACCTTTGGCAGGAGAGGAAAACGTTTGAGCGCAAGATTCATACATACCGGAAAACCGGGAACTGTTCCCGTAAAAAGAACGATCTTTTCGATCCTCATCCTCGGCATCCTTCTCGCCCTGTGCATCCCTGCGGCCGACGCAGATTCCCCTGCACCGGTTCCTTATAACGCACCGGCCACCGGGACTTCACCGGAGTCCGGGCTGGCCGATCTCGGGGCTCAGGCTATTGTTATCTTCTTCCACCCGTTCGTTACGGCATATGACGGGATCTCATCGGTTATCTCCGGGCCGGAACATACTGCGAGTTCAGCCGACACAACCCCGGTACCGGGTTCCGGCTCAGTTTCGGGAACACCCGCACTCTCCGCGTACCAGATCGTCTGGATCACCGATACGCAGCACCTCTCCCGGTCCCACCCGGAAAAATATACTGATCTTACCACCTGGATTGCCGATGCAGCCAGGAACCGCTCAAACGTAAAGATGGTAGTTCACACCGGGGACATTGTCGACAACTGGAATGACAAAGAGCAATGGAAAAACGCAAATGCGGCCATGGAAATTTTACAAAAGAACCATGTACCCTACACGTGGAATGCCGGAAACCATGACTGTCGATCTTCCGCATGCTCCCCGTATACGTATATCGGGGACCGGTATCCGGCGTTCGATCCGGCACTTGTGAGCCGGCAGGAATCCGCTAACTGGCTCGGGACCTATGATAACGGGACGAGCAATGCGGTCTCTTTTACTGCGGAAAATACCGAATTTGTGATCGTCAATATCGAGTATGCCGGAGACGATGCGGTGTTACAATGGGCAGGGTCCGTTCTTTCTGCCCACCCCCGGGCCTACGGGATCATTGCAACCCACGCATTTCTCAACAGCAAAGGAGCGTATGAAGACGACAACCGGTTTGCCGGGCGCCTGAAGACCGAAGTGCTGGACAAAAATCCTCAGGTTTTCCTGATCTTAAACGGGCACTACCATACCAAACGAGGATTTGCCACACAGGAGATGCTCACAAACCACACGGTCCGCGAGCTGATGTTTGACCGGCAGGATGAAGAGGACGGGACCGGGGCCAATGCCGTGACCCTGCTGGATTTTACCGTTCGGGCAAACCAGACCGAAGTCCGGACACAGACAATCGACCTCAATACCAACGAGACGCTCGCGAGCTGGTCGTTTACCACACCCGGTCCTGCATGAGGACCGGATAAAAATCCTAAATAAAAAAAGAGCCATTACGGTTTTTTGCTCTACCGTGCAGATTTTTTTTATTGCTCTCTTTGTTTCCGCGGCCCGGCCACTCATATAAGTTAAAAAAATACCGGCCTCTTTCTCCTTACACCGAGACCTTCCGGAACAGGTACGCCCCGAGCGCCGCCATCACGGCCGCAAACCCGGCGATCACGACCCCGCAGAGCAGCGGGCTGATCTGCGAAGCGCCGGTCAGGCCGTACCGGATCCCTTCGACCCCGTAGGTCAGCGGGTCGAGCATGGTGATGGCAGAGAGCCAGCCGGGCAGCGAGCTGATCGGGAAGAGCGCTCCCGAGAGCCCGAAGATGGGAAAGATCACGAAGTTCATGATCAGCTGGAAGCCGGTCATGTCCTCCATGCGCGAGGCGATCGCGATCCCGAAAGCGGTAAAGGCAATCCCGATCACGACCATGAAGGCAAACGCAATCAGGAACCCGGCAAGGTTTGCAACCTTGAGCCCGAGCAGCACCGCGAGCACCATGAGGATGATCCCCTGGAGCACGGCCGTGGTCGCCCCGCCGGCAGTCTGGCCGAGCATAATTTCGAGCCTCGTTACCGGCGCCACAAGCGTCTCTTTCAAAAACCCGAACTGCTTGTCCCAGATGATCTGCGTGCCGGCAAAGATCGAGGTAAAGAGCACGCTCATCGCAATCATACCCGGGGCAAGGAACAAGAGGTAGTCCTGCCCGAGCGAATTCGTGCTGACCACCGAGTTGAGGCCGAATCCCAAAAAGAGGAGCAGGAAGAGCGGCATGGCTATGCTCCCGACAATGCGGCTTTTTGAGCGGATGTACCGCTTCATGTTCCGCAGCCAGATGGTGTAGATGATCTCCATATTTAGTGCCTCATCATCCGGAAGTGCATCCGCATTGCATCCTTCCCATCTGCTTCCTCGTCCCGGATCGATTTTCCCGTAAACGAGAGGAAGACATCTTCGAGCGTGGGTTTATGGACCGAGATCGCCTCGATCGGGATCTTCTCCTCGTTGAGCCGGGTCACGATCCCGCTGACATGGTGTTCCGCATTGTGCAGGCTGATCGTCACGTCGTCCCCCCGGGTCTCGATCCGGTTGATCCACGGGGCGGAGAGCGCCGGGGCGATCCGGGCCGGTTCTGACGAACGGATCGTAACGATGTCGCCGCCGAGCGAGTCCTTGAGCCGGGCGGGGGTGTCCAGAGCAATGATCTTCCCGTGGTCGATGATCGCGATCCGGTTGCAGAGCCGGTCCGCCTCGTCCATATAGTGCGTGGTGAGGATGATCGTGATGTTCTTCTCTTTTGCCAGGTTGTCGATGTAGTTCCAGAGGTGGTTTCTGGTCTGCGGGTCAAGGCCGATCGTGGGCTCGTCCAGAAAGAGGACCTGCGGGTGGTGCAGGAGGCCCCGGGCGATCTCCAGTCTCCTGCGCATCCCGCCCGAGAACGTTTTCACGATGTCGTCTTTCCGCTCAAAAAGCTCGACGAGTTTGAGGAGTTCTTCTGCCCGGCGCTCGCGCTCCTCTTGTGGGATCCGGTAGAGCCGGCCGTGGAAGTCCATGTTCTCCCACGCGGTGAGTTCCTCGTCAAGGCTCTGGTCCTGGAAGACGATCCCGATGGCTTTTCGTACCCCGTCCTGGTCTTTTGTGATATCGATCCCCATGATCTCTGCCGATCCCGAGGTCGGTTCGAGCATGGTCGCGAGCATGGAGAGGGTTGTTGTTTTCCCGGCGCCGTTTGGGCCCAAAAGCCCGAAGATCTCGCCCTGTTCGATCGTAAAACTGATCGCGTCCACGGCAGTGAGCTTGTCGAAGGTTTTCGTGAGGTCGCGTACCTGTACTGCGGTTGTCATTTTTTTAGATCACTCCCTGTAATTCGTCGCGGCAGCGCCGGAGGATGGCCGCCGCCTTTTGCTTTTTTTCTTTGGGCAGTTCGTCGAGGATCATCTTTATCTCAAAGAGCAGGCCGAGCTCCGGGGGATGGGAGTCGCCAAAGATTGCGGTGATCACCTGCCGGTACTGCGCCATTTTCTTGTGGTGTTCCCTGCCGTGGGCATGGATGCGTTTCAAGGTCTCTTTCCCGACAGGGGTGAGCGTAAATACGGCCCGGGCCCGGGCGCCGGTTGTCTCGGAAACGGAGACGATCTGTCCCTCGTCTTCGAGCTGGTGGAGCAGGGGGTACAGCGTACCCTTGCTCGGGACCCAGCTGCCCTCGGTGAGCTCCCCGATCTCTTTTAGGATATCGTACCCGGATTTTTCTCCCTTCGAGAGCGAGTGGATCACATAAAGGGCGAGCAGGCTTCGTGCCCGCTCGTTCTTTCGCGTGGCAAACTGTAACAGGCTGGTCATAGTTCAATTCCGGAATAGTTCTTTTTCGCAATAGTTCGGTTTCGTACTATCCGGTTCACGCACGCGCCATAAATAGGTTGGGATCCGGGACCGTACCTTATGAACCTTGACGGGCAAACGATAGAAGCAGGAACTACCTCACACAACGAGGGAAAAACGCCATGATCCAGGTCTACTGTATCGGCCACCGCCAGCCCGACACGGACAGCATTGCGAGCGCCATCGGGTACGCGGATTTTAAGAACCGGTCCGAGCCGGGGAAATACCTTGCCGCCCGCTGCGGCGAGCTCAATGCCGAGTCCCGGTTCGCGCTCGAACGGTTCGGGGCACAGGAGCCGGCCCTTGTCGCATCGGTCGAGCCCCGGCTCTCCGATATCACGTATAAGCCGGTCTTTGCGCTCCCCGAGAACGTCCCGACCTACGATGTCGCGGCCCTCATGGCAAAGGAGGGGCTGCGGAACGTGGTCATCACCGATGCGGACGGAAAGCCGGCCGGGATGATCGGCGAGCACGCGCTCGCAAACGCGTACATCGAGACGCTCCACCTGGCCGAGCTCGCGGTCAACCCGGTGCCCGAAGAGACGCTTGCCCGGGTGCTCAACGGCGAGGTCGTTGTCCCGGCCCACCCGGTGCTCGAAGGCCGGGTGTACATTGCCATCGATGCGCTGCATGTCACCTTGGCAAAGATGACGGCAAAGGATATCGCGGTCGTGGGCGACAACGAGCCGGCCCAGCTCGCGCTCGTCTCGGCCGGGATTGCGGCCTTAATCATCGCGGAAGGCGCCCCGGTCGGCGAACGGGTAAAAGCCGCCGCCCGGCAGCACAATGTCTCGGTCCTCTCCACAAACCTCGACGCGTTCGGGGTCGGGAAGATGATCAACCTCTCGCTCCCCGCAAAGGAGCGCATGGAGACGAGCGTGCCGGTCCTCAATTGTTCGGAAACGATCGCCAAGGCCCGGCAGGTCGTTGCCGGCTCGAAGTTCCGGGCCGCGTGCGTGGTCTCGCCCGGGGGAAAACTGCTCGGGATCCTGACAAGGACCACGCTTCTCGACGATGTGCGCCGACAGGTCGTCCTCCTCGACCACAACGAGGCATCGCAGGCAGTGCCCGGAATCGAGGAGGCGGACGTGATCGGAATCATCGACCACCACCGGCTCGGGGCGATCACGACCTTAAAGCCGATCCGGTTCGAGAACGAGCCGGTCGGCGCAACCTCGACCATCGTTGCCCGGATGTACATGGAGTCCGGCCTTGACCCGTCAAAAGCGGTGGCGGGTGTGCTCCTCTGCGGCATCCTCTCCGACACACTCGCGCTCAGGATGTCAACGACCACCCATGCGGACAAAAAAGCCGTTGCCTTTCTTGCAGGGATCGCGGGCGAGGACTATGAAAAGCTCGGCGTTGCGCTCCTTGAAGCGGGCATGGACCTTGCAGGAGTCCCGCTCGCAGAGCTCTTACAACGCGACAAAAAAGACTTCGAACTCTCGGGAAAGAAGGTCCTCATCGCGCAGGTGATGGTGCCGGCCTTCTCGTGGAACCGGGAGCGGAGCGCTGCGATCGCACAGGAACTCGAAAAACTCCGGGCGGCAACGGGAAACGATCTCGCGTTTGCACTTTTCACGAACGTTGTGGAGAACGCAAGCGACCTGTACGGCGCCGGGGATGCCGGCGCGATCTCCGCACTCTACGGCCCGGAGCTCCCGGCCCGGCTTGACGGGGTCATGTCGCGGAAAAAGGATTTCCTGCCGGTGCTCGGCGAGCGGCTTAAAAAAATGGGAAGGGCATAAAAAAATCCCCGGTCTTCTCGGGGGTTTTTCATCACGCCCGCTCGACCGGCTGCTGGAGCTCGGTCAAAAGTTCGCTCTCCGGCACGAGCGCCGGGTCATTGTAATAGATCTCGCGCCCGGGCCCGGCCATACGGAACCGGTTTTTCTCCACGCCGGCCTGGACCCGGCTCCATGCTTCGTGGAGGCCGGTGTACGGCCCCTTGTACACGAGCGAGAGGCAGGTCCCGCCCTGAATCGTCCGGATCTCCATCTTCTCATCCTTTACCACAACTTTACCGGCGATCGGGATCGCGCACTCCATATCCGCATCCGTCTCGCGGTACTCCTTGTCATGGTAAAGCGTCATGACCGGCCCGGTGACCCTGAGGCCGGCCGAAGAATTTTCCGGAAGCGCAACCGTTGCGCAGAGCGCACCCATCAGCCGGCAGATGGTCTCGGAATACGATCCCGTTCCCCGCAGCGCGATAACACGCATGGGTGCAAGTTCTTTTATTACGGGTTCTGATAACGACATGTACAGTATCTCCAGAGGCGCATCCTGCTGCACAAGAAGCGCCTCGATCTCCTGTAACCGCTGGACTTCAGACCGGATCTCCCCGCGCCGTTTCCCGAAAAGACGCCCGATTACCGCTTCCTCGCCGCGGTCCCGGGCAGCGAGCAGGTCGCCGATCTCCGAGGGCGAAAACCCGAGCGTGCATAACGCCTTGATCGAGACGCCCCGGGCGATCTGGGCAGTCGTATAGTACCGGTACCCGGTACAGATATCCTTAGAGCCCGGGACAAGGAGGCCCAGCTCGTCGTAGTACCGGAGCGCTTTTGGCGAGAGCCGGGTGATAAGCGAGAACCTCCCGAGAGGGATCTGGTCGGTGGCCATAATTACCATAATTTCTCGTTTGGTAAACGATATAGGGCGTTGTTCTCTTCCCCGGGGGAGAGTCCGGTATAATAAAAAAATACTCTTTTATCGTTCAGGGAAGATAAGAGAAGTACTAAAAAAGGTGTTTTTCCCATCGCGCCGTTCTCACTGCTCCCGGACCCGGCAACAAAAGCCGGCCAGCATATTATCGTTGCCACGGTCTCCCTTGCCTCGCTCCTTGGCGCTCTCGATATGAGCATTGTCAACATCACGGTCCCCACCATCGACAAGACCTGGCAGATCCCGGTGGGGGTCGGCTCGCTTATCATCATCTCCTACATGCTCACGATCACCGGCCTCATCCTCTTTATGGGAAAACTGGGGGACCGGTACGGTTTCCGGAAGCTTTTCCTCTGGGGCCTCGTGCTCTTTGGCACCGGATCGTTCCTGTGCGGGATCTCGCCCGATGTCACGACGCTGATTCTCTCGCGGATCCTCCAGGGTGCCGGCGCCGCCATGTTCTCTGCGATCGGCCCGGCCGTCATCACCACCTACCTCCCACCCTCGGTCCGGGGCCGGTCGCTCGGGTTTCTGATCGCAATGTCGGCCGTGGGGTTTGCCATCGGCCCGGGCCTTGGCGGGTTCATCTCCCAGTACGCCGGCTGGCGCTGGGCGTTCTTTGTCAACCTCCCTATCGTGGTCGTTGCCCTTGCCATGAGCTGGTACTGCATCCCGTCCGCCACCGGGGATATCAAACACAAGCCGCTCAACTACCTGGGCCCGGCGCTCTTTGTCATCGCGATCATCCTTGTCCTCTCGGCATTCTCCTTCTACCAGGTGCCGGGAACGCCGGACGCGGTCCTTGCCGGGCTCTTTGCTGCCGGCTGCGTGGTGGGGGGGATCTTTGTCCTGCGCGAGCGCAACAACCCCGACCCCCTCATCAACCCGGCGCTCGTGCATAACCGGGACTTCCGGCTTGCGGTCGTGACCTGTTTTATCATCACCACGCTTTTCTCCGGCGTCACATACCTCATGCCCATCTACCTCATCAACTCCCGGCACCTCGACCAGTTCCTTGCCGGCCTTATCATGACCGCGCCGGCACTCCTCTCGATCATCGTTGCCCCGGCTGCCGGGAGCCTTGCCGACCGGCACGGGAGCCTGCTCATCTCGATTATTGCCGTCGGCCTTGCAGCTGCGGGCTTTTTGATCTTTTTCACGTTCAACCCGCTCACGCTGGTCGTGGTCATTATTGCCGGGATGATCGTGACACGCGTCTCGACCGCCGCGTTCTTCGGGCCCAATGCACGGCTGATCATGGGCCACTGCCCTCCCGATTCGGTGGGCGACGGGTCAGGTGTGATGATGACGGTCCGGCACGTGGGGATGGTCTTTGGGATCGCGTTCTTCCAGAGCGTCTTTGCGATCCGCATGTACATGGAAGGGATTCCCCGTGACGGGACGCCGCTCGTAAACAAGCTCACCCCGGCGCTCTCGGTTCTCGGCTACCAGGCAGTCTACCTGACCGCATTTGTTCTCTGCGTGCTGGTGATCTTCATCATCCGCGCCACAAAGGATGTCCCGAATCCAAAAGACGGGGCAGAAGAAATTATCGCCGATTCGCCGCTCTGAATCGCAGTAAGGGAGTACGGCTGCCCTGAGGTATGCGGGGAGCCGCAAGCGGGATACAGGTTAAAAAAAAGTTTTTTATCCCGCCGGTTTTTATCCTGCGATCAGCTGCCGGCGTTTCCAGTATTCAAGGAGTTCGAAGCCGGCAAAGGCAAGGATGGTGATGATGGCAGCGACAACGAGCGCGGCTTCCGGCAGCGTGGAGACGTACGCCGGGGGAAGCGACCCGGCAGTCTGGAGGGAGCCCGAGAGCGGCCCGGCCGGTTCGGTTACCACGGTTACAAACGGCTGGAACAGGATCACGGCAAACGAGCAGATAAAAACGCCGCAGAGCGTTGCATATTTTAACAGCGCCGCCCGCAGGTCGGAACCCGACGACATCGAAGGCGCTACGATGAAGACCTGGTTTTTGAGCCGGTAGACTTTCATCTTCTTGCCCTTGACGCTGTACCGGGTATTGGAGATCTCGATAAGCCCCGCATTCATGAGGTTCTCCACATGGTACTTTGCGGCATTGGTCGAGAGACCGAGCCGTTCGGCGATCTCGGAGAGGCGCAGGGGGCCTTCTGTCGAGAGCAGCTGCATGAGATCCCCCGCGTTCTGGTGCGATATCGCTTTTACGATATTCTGTGCCCTTTCCTTGCCCGGTTCGAGGATGATGATCTCCTCCTCCGGTGCGGGAACCGGTACCGGGACCTTTTGAGCCATAATCTCCCCATCCATAAGTCTTCACCGGTGAGTACGAGAAAAACCCACCTGATAATTACCCGTTAGTATATCGCGTGTATTAAACCCGCGGATGAGTGAAAAAAAAACTGCACTGATCGGGTGCAGCTGCTCCCGGCACGACAAGATAAAAACGATCCGGGCAAAAAACCCGGTCCTGCTGCCCGGGCGGCATCCTTTCGATCATTGAGAGGGAAAGAATGGAGCAGGTTTTTTTTTAGAGATAGTGTGCAGGGGAGAGATGCCGGGAAACTGTTCGTTCCCGTGGGGACGATTGTTTTACCGGACTTTTTTTTGAAACCTGGGGAGATTCATTTGCCCGGTACTTCTTTTTGTACCGGAGAGCTCCGGATATGCATTACCTGATGTCCCGGCATATTTCCCGTAAACTGTTCTCCTGCTCCATCCAGACCGTTTCGTGCAGAGGAGTTCTCTCAACGTGCCAGGTTACTGGCACATCTGTATAGCATGGCGGGGATTTTATAGGCGGCGTTAAGGAAAAAAATATTTGCAGTTATACCGGCGTGCAGGTCACGCGGGAGACCGGATAATTCCCGGGCACCTGCCCCTTTTTTTAACCGATCCTCATCAAAGGACTAAACATCCTGAGACTCCCATCACGTACATATCACCGCGGGAGTAACGAGAGGAAAAATGTCCGGGAGTAGTGCAGAATAATGGACCTGATACTGTACGCGGCATACTTCCTCCCCCTGTTCATCCTGGTCATGTTCATCGGGAGGATCAATGCGAAGTTCTTCCTCTTTTTTGCCTGGGGGATCGTTGCCGCGATACCGGTGTACCTTCTCGAACCGGTCCTTTTCGGGGCAGCGGCAGTCGAGATGCCCCCGGTGCTCGTCTCGCTGACAATCACGCCGGTAATCGAGGAATTTTTTAAAGCCCTGCCCCTGCTCTTCCTCGCGCTGCCGGCAGCAAAACTGCGCGACCGTGAGATCCTCTTATACGCGCTCGCATCGGGGATCGGGTTTTCCATCATCGAAACGGGCCTCGTTGCCTCGCCCAACCTGCTCGCCGTCCTCACCCACTCGTTCTCGACCGCACTCATGCACGCATGTACCTGCGGGATCATCGGGTACGGGATCGTCCTTGCCGGGCACTTCGACCGCAGGGCATTTATGGCACTCATGCTCGGGTTTTACAGCCTTGCGGTGACCATCCACGCTCTTTACAACCTGCTCGGAAGCGCGTACTTTGGCACGGCCGGCTTCTGTATCGATCTGGTCTTCCCGGTCCTGCTCTTCTTTTTGCTGCTCCTCTGCTACAAGACCGATATCCACGCGCTCATTACCTCCGGTAAAAAAGCGTGAGGAGTCAGACCGGGGGCCGGGGATCGTTCCCCGGATCCCGGATGTAGGAGAGAAGGCCGAGCGTGATGAGGGCGATCGAGAGGATGATGAGCGGACCCACAACGCTTGCAAGCTCGTACACGGAAAGGGTCGTGCCCTGCGGGAGGGTGACGTTCCATGACGGGTAGTACAAAAAGAGGGTCTCGCGCAGGCCGTACAGCATCGAGACCAGGGCTCGCAGGCAGATGCCGGCCCAGATAAGGGGATAGCGGTAGAACCCGTGACCGATCGTGACAAGGATAAGCCAGGCCACAACAGCAAACTGGACAAGGAGGAGCCCGGTCCGGACAACAATGCCGTACCGTGCGATGACCATGAGGGGGACCGCAAGGAAAACGAGGACTAAAATAATGCGGTAAGAAAGGGGAAATGGTTCCTTTTCCCGTTCGATCTGGAACCCTGCAATAAAGAAGAGCATGAACCCGAAGAACGCGAGCTCGGCAACGCTCGTAAACACGAACGGCCGGCCGAAGTCCGCGGTCAGCGGCAGGAGGGTAAACAGGTACCAGAACGCCGTTGCAAGCGCATATTCCCCGAATGCGAACGCGGCGAGCACGAGGATTACCCGGCCGGACCAGAAGCGGTACGCGTACAGGCAGATCCCCATGCAGACAAGGGCGGCAGCTGCCTCGAACGTATTCCCGAAAAGGCGGTAGAGCGGCAGCGGGACTACCGCGATCAGCGCGATGTAGAGGGCCGAGAATGCCACGATCCCCCACAGGACGTACCTGACTACTGCCGGATATGTTTCTGGCATGAGGACTCCAGGATCGGGATCGCCGGGCATCAGCCTACCGGTTCTCCTGCCGGCACTAGATGCTTGCGATCTGCATCACATGTTCTCGGTCGTTTCCGTAGTCCGGGAAAGCGGGGGCAGGACCGGAAGCACAATCTCCGGGGCGGGGACCGGTGCCGGGGCACCGGTACCGCAGGAGACCCGGCCGTTCCGGCTTGCGTTCCGGTGCATCCCGTAGAGGAAATAGACCACGAGACCGATACTGAGCCAGACAATAAACATGAAATGAGCGAGCCGGTTGAGGTTGAAGATGAGAAACGCGCAGCTCCCGATGCAGAGCAGCGGGATGTACGGGGTTCCGGGACAGGAAAACGGCCGCTCGATATCGGGGCGCTGGACCCGGAGCAGGAGGACCCCGGCGGCAACGATGGCAAATGCTGCAAGCGTCCCCATGTTGACAAGCTCGGCAACGATCTGGAGCGGGAAAAACCCGGCAATGCATGCCGTGAGAATGCCAGTGACAAGGATCACTTTTACCGGGGTGTCGGTCGTGCCGTGGACTTCTGAGAAGACCGCAGGGAGAAGGCCGTCGCGCGACATGGCAAAGAAGATCCTGCTCTGGCCAAAGAGCATCACAAGAATGACCGAGGTCATCCCGCAAAGCGCACCGATCGAGATGACCGCAACGCCCCAGGTCACGCCCATGTGTTCGAGCGCATAGGGGATGGGAGCGTTCATTGCGCCGGTTCCGGCAAATTCGGCGACCGGGACAACACCGGTCAGGACGATCCCGAGGATGACATAGAGGATGATGCAGACGGCAAGAGACCCGATGAGCCCGACCGGGAGACTTTTTTGCGGGTTTTTTGTCTCTTCGGCAGCGGTCACCACGGCATCGAACCCGGTAAAGGCAAAAAAGATGATGGCTGCGCCCGAGAAGACCCCGAGCCAGCCGGCCGGGGGCAGAAACGGGGTCCAGTTGGCCGGGTTTAAGGAGAAGAGGCCGAGTATGATAAAGAGCAGGATGACGGCGATCTTGATAATAACGATAGCGGCATTGATCCGCGCACTCTTTTTTGTCCCCCGGATTAAGAGGAGGGACAGGGCAAGGACGACGAGGACTGCCGGGAGGTTGACCAGCCCCCCGCCGGCCCCGGGCGGGCTCAATAAGGCCGGGGGGATAACGATCCCGACCGAGAGAAGAAATGCATTGAAGTAGCCCGACCAGCCGATGGCAACTGCGGAGACGGCAAGACCGTATTCGAGGATTAGGTCCCAGCCGATGATCCATGCCCAGATCTCGCCGAGCGTGATGTAGCAGTAGGTATAGGCGCTTCCCGCAACCGGGACCATGGACGCGAATTCAGCATAACAGAGAGCCGCAAAGAGACAGGCGATCCCGGCAAGGACAAACGAAAGGGGGAGCGCGTTACCTGCGTGGAGGCCGGCAACGATGCCGGACAACACAAAGATCCCCATCCCGATGATCGCACCGATACCGAGCATGACCAGATCGAAGGAACTGAGCGTGCGTTTAAGGGTACGATCGGGCTGCCCGGCCGGATCGATCGGTTTTTTCTTAAAGACTGGGTGACGACAGAATTTCTCAAAGTCCATGGATACATTCCCCGGATTTTTTTCCGGACAAAGGCAACCATGAGACCCCGGCCCCGGTACCGTTCCCAAAATAAGGGAAGATCCCGGTAAAAAGGCTACTGTGTCCGGCTTTTTTTATTTTTGATCGTTAACGGCCGGAACTGATAAAGGAAGAGTTGAGTGAAAAAATTATTTCACAGAAAATCGGCCGGATTTTGAATCCGGGCCCGATTAGAGTGCAAAATTAATTTCACTCATCGCCGGGTTTATGCCAGTGCAAAACGCGAAAAATAAGGTATGCAGACAGCATTGCGGCAGATGAGCCCAAAGGTATACGCGGGGGGAGACCCATGAGCGGGATCGTCCCTGACATACCCGTTATCATCAACCTTGTCTTTTCCCTCATCATCGTTCTCTTAAGCATCTGGGGATATACGAAAATCCGTAAATTCACGCCCCTGTACTTCGGTTTTGCGTACACGCTCTTTTCGATCTCCCATTTCCTGCTCCTCACGCAGGCCGACAGTTCCCCGGGAAGCCTGTTCTTTTTTTTAAGGATCGGCGGGTACGGCTGTGTCGTGATCGGCCTCTTTGCCATCCTTTCGGATGTCATCCATCTCCAGGACGTGGAACGCGAACTTACCCGGAGCAAGGACCGGCTCGCGGCAACCTTTGACCAGGCTGCGGTAGGAATAGCCGAGATTGGAGAAGGAGACCAGATCGTCTCTGCCAACAGGAGGTTCTCAGAGATCCTCGGGTACCCGGCAACGGGAATACCGTCAGACCTCATGACGCTCACCGCACCCAATGACCGGCGCGACACCAGTGCGGCAATCGCCGCCGTCATGCACGGGACCCTGCCCGGGTATTCCGGCGAACTGGCATGCCGGAAAAACGACGGGACAGAGGTCACCTGCCAGGCATTCATCTCCCCGGTCCGGGGAGACGCGAACCGCCCGGCCTATGCTATTTTGGTTATCGAAGATATCTCGCTCCGGAAAAAAGCGCAAACCGATCTCGCCAGGCTGACCGGACAGCTCGAACAGCGCGTCATCGAACGCACCGCCGAGCTCGCGCTTGCAAACGAGACGCTCGTCTCCGAGGTTGCGCAGCGGTCCCGGGCAGAAGAGCGCCTCCAGGCCTCGCTCTCTGAAAAAGACGTGCTCATCAAAGAGATCCACCACCGGGTAAAAAACAACCTCCAGGTGATAATCAGCCTGCTCTACCTCCAGGAGAAGAAGACACCGGATCCCGTGTGCAGCGCAGCGCTCATGGACAGCCAGACACGGATCAAGTCCATGGCGCTCATCCACGAGAACCTGTACAAATCGGGCGACCTGACCTCGATCGACTTCGACCGGTACCTGCGTAACCTTGCCGGCAACCTCATGGTAGCCTACGGGGTAGACAGGGCGGGAATCCGGGTCACCACGGATGCCCGGGACCTCATCGTCACGATAACGACGGCAATCCCGCTCGGCCTCATTGCAAACGAACTCATCTCGAACGCGCTGAAGTACGCGTTTACCGGGACCGGGCAGGGCGGCGAGATCGTACTGACCGGGAGAAAAGACGAGAACGGGATCACGCTCGTGGTCCGGGACAATGGTAAGGGAATACCCAAAGATTTCGACTGGGAGAATGCAGAATCGCTCGGTTTTAACCTGGTTCTCATGCTCGCGCGCCAGCTCAAAGGGACCGTCCGGCTCAACCGGGAGAACGGGACGGAATTTACCATCACCGTTCCCGCCAGGGGGAAATGACCATGGAACCGCGGGACCGGCCACGGATACTGATTGTCGAAGACGAACTGATCGTTGCAGAGAACCTCAAAGTGGTCCTGACCGGCATGGGATACACAATCATTCCCCCGGCCGGAAACAGCGACGAGGCACTGGCGCGGGCCGCAGAACATCTCCCGGATCTCATCTTAATGGATATCGTTCTGGAAGATTCGCCGCTCGATGGTATAGAGACCGCAAAAAAGATCCGGCTCGCTGATGACGTACCGGTGATCTTTGTCACTGCGTATGCCGATGACAAAACGCTCGCGCGGGTAAAGGACATGCAGCCGTACGCATACATCCTCAAGCCGTTCAATGAGCGGGAACTCGCTTTTGCCATCGAACTGGCACTCCACCGCCACCGGCTCGATGCGGAGATAAAAAAGCGCGACAACCTGCTGCTTGCCATCAGCTTTGCCACCGAATGGTACCTGCGCAGGAAAAACATGATCCCGGTGGACGACCCGCGCTATGAAAAGAACCTCCAGACAGGAATCCTCGAGATCCTCGAACACGTCGGGTTTGCCGTCCATGCAGCAAGCGTCTGTATCTTCCGGATGAACCCCGGGCGGGAAGGACGTACCGGGGCAACGGTCCAGTACCTCTGGATCGATCCCGGGATCAGCGGGAAGAAAACCGTCTCGCTCTCGGGCACCGAGTCGCTGGTGTTTACCTCGCGGTTGTGGAGTTCTCTTCTGGGCAGCGGGAATACGATCGCAGGCGATGTGAAAAAGTTCCCCGATACGGAACGCCGGTTCTTTGAGGACCGGGGCATTAATTCCATCGCGGTCCTGCCGCTTTTCAAAAACGATGCCCTCTGGGGCTTCGTGGGGTTCTCCGATACCGGCGAGAGGGAATGGGCAACAAGCGAGATCGAAGCGCTGCAGATCGCCGGGAACCTGATAGGAGCGGTGCTCGTATAATGGAGGATCCCCCGGTACCGGTCAGCGGGCAGTACGGCACGGGACGATCGCACGGGGGAATTTGCAGGATCGCGGCCGGCGGCAGGGGAAATACCGCGGTGTCCCGCGATCGCTCCGTTGACCTCCTCCGAGGGTGCGCCATCGTGCTGATGATCGGGGCAAATACGGTCCCGTACCTCCTCCTCTCCCCGGCCCCGGGGATATTCCGGCTCCTTGCCTCGCTTGCCGCCCCGCTCTTTATTCTCCTTTCCGGGATGATGGTCGCGCTCTCGGTGACCAGAAAGAAGTACGGCTGGGGCCATTTTTTTGTGCGGGGCGGGCTTGTCCTTGCGGTTGCGGCGGTACTTGACGCAGCGGTCTGGGGATTTGTCCCGTTTTTGGGAATGGATGTCCTCTACCTGATAGGAATTGCGCTGCCGCTGACGTACCTTTTCCTCCAGGGCGGGGAAACGATCCGCCGGGCCCTCATTGCCGGGATCTTCTGTAGCGGCCCGGTATTCTGGTACTTCTTTGGCTATACGGCCCAGCCGATCCAGATCCCGGTTGCCCTTGCGGCAGGAAGCCTTGGCAGTATCACGCCGGGCATGGTGGCCGGTTCCTGGCTGTTTTCGGGCTGGTTCCCGGTCATTCCCTGGCTGGGTTTTGCGTTCCTCGGTGCAGAGCTGGGTGTAATCCGCTGGCGCGGGGGAGAGACCCGCTCCTTTGCAACGCCAAAAACGGCAATGCTCGCCCTCGGCTGCATCTGCTGCGGTACCGCACTCTGGACGTTCTTTTCCGGCCCGCATTTTGTCCGGTTCGGGTATATCGAGATCTTCTACCCCGCAACGCCCGGTTTCTGCATCGGTATGGCCGGCCTTATTCTCGCGCTGTTCGGCAGTGCCGATCTCTTCTCCCGCATGGCCCGGTATTTCGATCCGCTCCTTGCCATGGGGGAATGTTCCCTTGCCCTGTATATCATCCACATCACGATAATTGCCGGCGTGATTGCGCCTGCCGGGATCCGTCTTGCCCCGCTCCCGTTCCTGATCTGTACAGGGGTCTTTATCGCGGCTATGTGCGGCATTGCGTACCTTCTCCGGTACGTCCGGAAGGGGCCGTTGCACCGGCTGCGGGTTATCCGGTTTTTAACAGGATAATATGCTGCCGGATTAGGGTACCGTCAGCCCCTGTACAACTGCCTCTTCCGGCACGGCATATTCTTTTCCGGTGCCTTGGATCCGGTAGTTTCCGGTTGCCGTAACCCCGCCGGTGCTCCCGCCCGTTGCATAGGGCACGACAAATTCGCCGTTTATGCTCTCCTGACGGTACGTGAAGTTCCGGCCGGTGTTGGCGACAAGTGGCAGCTCGATGACCCCTGTCCCCCGGATATGCGCCCCGCTGACATATTCAAAAACCTTGACATATTTTATATCGGGAGTACCGGAACCAAACACATTGGTCGGCGATTCGTGGACGAGACGGTAATGACGGAGGGCAGGGACGGTCACTGCGGGCTTTGCGATCGAGACTCCGATAACACCGGCATGGTGCCCGGCCGGGGCATTCCTGTTGTACTCCTGGGCCCGTTCTCCCGCGGCAGTAGAATTATCCATCGGTACTGCCCCGGTGATGACCGGCAGCGATGCATTTGCAGTCTTCCCGTCGGCATATTCAATGTAGATGCACCCGGATGCATTTGTCATCGAACCGTCGAAATTCTGAAGCCGGGAGACCATGGTAAGGTAATAATCGCCGGTATAGAGCATTGCGGGTTCGTACCTGCCGGCAGTGGACGGGTCCGGGACGTACATCGTGGGCATGTATGGCATTTCGGCAAGGGTCTGGTTATACCACGTTGCCATTGCCGGGAACTTGCCCGTATCCATCAGGATATCCGTGACCACGTACCTGATCCCGTCGTGATCGCGGATCGTGTCCGCCGTTTCTTCAGAGGTAGTGACAAAGAAGGCCGCTGCCCCGTCAGGCCCTGACACCCCGGCCTGGAACGGGTTTGCATTCGGGATCCTTTTTGCAATGTACGTGATCATGTGCCCGTAGTCCCACCACGACATGACGCCGTACGACTGTGCGGGGTACGCAAAGGTCGTTTGATCGTACACTCCGAGGTACTGTACGCCCGGGTCCGGCGTGTTGTTGCCCATCCAGGCAAGCGATTCCTCCCAGTCGGGATCGAGCCGTATGCCCCCCAGGGAGGCACTGGAATAGATGTCATACACCGAAGTACCGGTAAAGAGTACTGCGATAAGGACTGCCACTGCAAAAAACCCGAGCACCGGGTAATCGGATGCGGCAGTCCCTGCGGCAGCCTTTTTTGCTTTTTTCGGTGTTTTCTTACGGCCTTCCAAAGGAATACTGCCATCATTTGGTCCCGCATCACGGGAATTCCGTGCAGCCCCGATGGCCCGGCGCACGGCCGGCCATGCCTCTTCTGCGGCAAATCCCACAAGGACAGCGGAGAGCAGCGCGATGTTTATGGCGAGGTAATACTCGTACCTCACGTGCTGCCAGGTGGCAAAAAAGATCACCGCAGACCATGCAAGGAGAAAGACTTGGTGCGGGCGGATATTCCGGAAATTTTTCCACGCAAGGACGAGAAATCCACCGGCAAAGAGGATCAGCCCGTAGTTGAACGAACTCCATGCATTTTCAAGCGACCAGCCCCGGGCCTCAAGAACGGTCTGCGTAACCGGTGCCTGGCCGAAAAAGTTAAAGAGCGAAGCAATGAGCAGGCCGTAGATCTGCGGGACGGCGACAAGAAGGACTGCTGCGCCGGCAACTGCGCAGCCGGCAAGCGCGGCAGGGAAATACCATCGGTTTTTCCCGGCTAAATACCGGGAGAAAAGATAGAGAAGTATCGTTCCCGCGACAAGACCGAGATATGCATAGATATGCCCGATGGAATAGGTCGAAAGGTTCAGTGCCGGGTCCTTGATCCCGAAAATGAGCAGGCCCACAGAAGCAGTAACAAAAACAATGCCGTTGACCACGAGGAGATATTCTGTCCGGTGCCCGCGGTACGCATCGGTTACGAACTGCACGACCGTGTACACTCCCGCGATCAGGGCAAAGAGGATCATGGTCGGCATGACAAAGAGGCCCAGGAGGTACCCGATGCCGGCGACAAACGACAAAAAGAGGACTTTTTTCTGCACTGCGATCTGGTTTAGATCGATGGCAGCGTCGCGGGCCGTTACCAGTGCATAACCGTACAACAGGCAGAACAGGGTCGAGAAGAGTACTTCGGCAATATGGTGATCGATGTACCCGTACAGAGAGACCGTATAAAACTGCCCGGAGACGGCCGCGGTAAATCCCGATGCAAGGAGGCCGGTCTTCCAGTCGCCAAAAAACCGCCCCACATAGTACATGAGCACGACAATCGCGGCGGCAAAAAGCGGGGTGGCAAGGAGGGCAGTCCCGATAATCTCAGGACGCGTGGCAGCCCCGGTGATCAGGCAGCCGGTGGCGATGATCGTGGGAAAGAGCGGGCCCCAGTAGACCACCGTGCCATGCGGGTAACAGGACATCGGGTCGAACCAGTCGTACCCCGGGAAGTGGGCAAGGATCAGTTCGACCTGCCGCAGGTTGTAGAAGGGATCGTCCATGGCCACCAGGCTCATGATGTCCGTGGTCCCGGTCGAGAGACCGGGAAGCAGGCGCAGCCAGAGGGCAAAGAGGGCAAAAAACACAACAAGGCCGGCAATCAGGTAGTTCCGGCGTTCTTTGAAAACGGGAGGAATCATGGGTTATACCACGCGTAGGGAAGGGGATCCGACAGGAAAAAGATGATCAGTTATTCTTCCTTCTTTGTCTCCCTCTTTTGCCTCAGGGAATACCACGCGCCGGCCCCGACAGCAACCAGCAGGATGATTACTATCGCAATGAGTTCCGGGCTCAACGAGAACCCGATCGTCCGGGGAACTCCCGACATCTCGCCTTTCGGGCCGTCAAGGCCGGTATCGGTTGTGCGGATCCCTACTTCAAGGGGAGTGGGGGTTGCAAGGTATTGTGCCGGGATCGTTACATTGGCAAGCGAGGCGTTTGTTACGTTGAGTTCCGGTGCTGCCACCAGCGGGCCGGTGGTCTGTGCGGCGGGGACCCCCGCGGCCCCGGCCGGGGGCAGGCAGAGACCGGCAGCCACGCAGGCAACAAGAACGAAGAGTAATAACGGTTTACTCATGGGAATCAGGCTCTCTTATCCAAAAGTACGACAGGACATACCATGAGTCTTGCGGTCAAAACGGCAGGATCCAACGCCGCAGGCAACCCTGAAAACAGCGGCCCGCGGCAGGGCGTCTTTTTCCCGTGAACAATGGTGATGGTATCATAACGGAGTAATGAGATACCTAAAACAGGACGGATTTTATGGCGGCGCTCCCTCGCATCATGACTGCTCCTGCACGACCGTTCCTGAAATGGGCAGGAGGCAAATCGCAGCTTCTTTGTGAGTTTGGGAGCCGTCTTCCTGACCAGACGGGCAAGAAACCGTCCATCACCCGCTTTGTCGAGCCCTTTGTCGGGGGTGGTGCGATGTTTTTTTATTTTCGCCACCGGTTCCCGTTTGCGGAGAGCACGATCTGCGATATCAATCCCGAACTCATCCTCGCGTACCAGGTTATCCGGGAGTCGGCCGGCGACCTGATCGCCGAGCTCGAAATCCTCGACTCCGCATTCAAAGGAAAAGACGATCGGGAGCGTGAAGCGTTTTACTACCGGGTGCGGGACGGGTTCAATGAAACGCGGGCCGATGCAGGACGCCGCATACCCAAAGCTGCAGGGATCCGGCACGTGACGCAGCTCGTCTTTCTCAACCATACCTGCTACAACGGCCTGTTCCGGGTCAATAAAAAAGGCGGTTTCAATGTCCCGTTTGGCAGGTACAAAAAACCCGATATCCTGAACCGCGACAACATCCTTGCCGTATCGGCGCTCCTTACGGACACCCGGATCATCCAGGGCGATTTTACCGCGTGCCGGAAGTACGTGGACGATACAACCTTTGTCTATCTCGACCCGCCCTACCGACCGCTCAGCGCCACGGCCTCGTTTACCTCCTATTCCCGAACCGGTTTTACCGACCGCGACCAGGAACGGCTCGCACGGTTCTACAAGGCCCTTGACCGGAAAGGCGCGATGGTGATGTTAAGCAACTCCGACCCGAAGACAGAGAGCAACGGCGATTCGTTTCTCGAAGACCTCTATGCCGGATTCAATATCGAGCGGGTGCCGGCACGGAGGATGATCAACTGCAAGGGAGGCCGGCGCGGGGCGGTGAGCGAACTTATCGTCACCAATTATTAACGGCAGTTTTAGTTTCATGCCGCAAGGCGCGATCTCTTTAATATCCCCTTTTAGATCTCTTAAGTACCGTGACAGGATTCGAACTTGTCTCAGCATTTGCGCCCGCAGGATCGCAGCCGGAAGCGATAGCCCGGCTCAACGACGGGATTGCCGACAATGCCCGGTTCCAGACGCTTCTTGGCGTCACCGGATCCGGCAAGACCTTTACGATGGCAAACGTGATCGCAAATGCGAACAAGCCGACCCTTGTCATCGCCCACAACAAAACGCTCGCTGCCCAGCTTTACCAGGAGTTCTGCGATTTTTTCCCGAAAAACCGGGTCGAGTACTTCGTCTCTTATTATGATTACTACCAGCCCGAGTCCTATATCCCGGCAAAAGACCAGTACATCGAGAAGGACTCGGCGATCAACCCGAAGATCGAGATGCTCCGGCTCTCGGCCACCGCTTCGCTCTCGTTCCGGCGCGACGTGATCGTGGTAGCCTCGGTCTCCTGCATCTTTGGTCTGGGAAATCCTGAGAACTTCCGGAACATGGGCTTTGACCTCTCGGTGGGCCAGAAGATCTCGCGTAACGAGATCATGAGCAGGCTCCTCGATATCCAGTTCGAGCGAAACGATATCGATCTCGGGCCCGGGAAGTTCCGGGTCAAGGGGGACACCATCGATATCGTGCCCGGGTACTTCAACGATATCATCCGTATCGAGCTCTTCGGGGACGAGATCGAACGGATCCGCGAGGTGGACAAGAACACCGGGGCAAAAAAAGAGGAGATGAAGTACTTCTACGTGTACCCGGCCCGGCACTTCGTCACCCCCGAGAGCGCCCAGAAAGCGGCGATTATCTCCATCAAAGAAGAACTCGACGAGGTGCTGCCCACGCTCGGCCTTGTCGAGGCGCACCGGCTCCGGCAGCGGACAAACTTCGACCTTGAGATGATATCAGAGACCGGCTCCTGCAAGGGGATCGAGAACTATTCCCGGCATTTCGACGGGCGCAGTGCCGGGGAGAAACCCTACTGCCTGCTCGATTATTTCCCGGAAGATTTTCTCATGATCATCGATGAGAGCCACCAGACGGTACCTCAGCTGCACGGCATGTACAACGGCGACCGGTCCAGGAAGGAGACGCTGGTTTCTTACGGCTTCCGGCTCCCGTCCGCGCTCGACAACCGTCCGTTGAAATTCCACGAGTTCGAGCAGTACATGCGCCAGGTGGTCTTTGTCTCGGCAACGCCGGGCCCGTACGAGCAGAACCATTCCGCGCAGGTGGTAGAGCAGATCATCCGCCCGACCGGGCTTGTCGACCCGGCGGTCGAGGTCCGGCCCATCGAGGGGCAGACCCTTGACGTGATCGAAGAGGTCAATAAGACGATCGCCCGGGGCGACCGCGTGCTCGTGACCACGCTCACGAAAAAACTCGCCGAGGAACTCTCCGAGTACCTGGCCGACAAGGGCATCAGGACCCGGTACCTCCATTCGGAGATCCAGACGCTCGAACGCACCGAGATCATCCGCGAGCTCCGGCTCGGCAAGTTCGACGTGCTCGTCGGGATCAATCTCCTGCGTGAAGGACTCGATATCCCCGAGGTAGGGTTCATCGGCATCCTTGACGCGGACAAGGAAGGGTTTCTCCGCGATGCCCGCAGCCTGATCCAGATCATCGGGAGGGCGGCACGGAACGTGAACGCGAAGGTGGTGCTGTACGCAGATTCGATGACGGAATCGATGAAGGCTGCAATCTCCGAGACCAAGCGCCGGCGCGAGCTGCAGATCGCCTATAATGAAAAGCACCATATCGTCCCGCAGACGATCATAAAACCGGTAAAGGAGAAAGAGGTCGAGGTCAAGGACACCAAATATCTCCCGAAGGCGGAGATCCCGAACGTGATAATCGATCTCGAAAAACAGATGCGGGACGCGGCAGACAGCCTCGACTTCGAGCGGGCGATTGCACTCCGCGACCAGATTAAAAAGTTAAACGAGCGGTTGAAAGAGGGCGGGAAACACCCGTAGGTGCGGCTGCAAGGGTACGCCCGGCACCCCGGAATTTGCCGGGTCCGGCAAAAGACCGCCCATTAAAAAAGGAGCCCATACACGGGATTACCCAAAGCCCCACTGGGCGAGCGTGGTATGCGCAGGATCGACATCGTCCCACGTCCACCCCAGCGCCTCGATGATCCGGGAGATCGGCTGCTCGATGGTCTTTTGAAGCATCAGTTCCCAGTCGGGCACGAACTCTTTTGGCACCTGGTCGGCATACTCGAAACAGAGCACATCGGTCTTCGGATACTTCCCGGTGACCGCCTTGATATAGATCCTTTTGGGCTTGCTGCCCTTGCCGAACTCCGTGTGCAGGTGCTGGTTTGCGTACCGGGCGCCCCGCACCTGCGCATCGTCGGTCTCGTAATCGTCCAGGGACTTTCCTATCCCGCCGGGGATCCCTATCTCGTCGAGCGAGTACTTCCCGGCCCGGTACTTCGTGATAATGCCGCCGAGGTATGCCTTGATCTCGGGATATTCGACGCCGGAAAGGATCATCTCCATCACTTTTCCCTGGACGATTTTTGTGATCTGCGGGGTATCGCTCCTTTTCGTCTCGAAACCCACGATATCGATCTGGTCGGCGTCCTTGCCCTCCTTCCAGACAAGCCTGCCGGCGTACCGCTTCTTCTTTCCGGCCTGGAAGAACCGGGCATAGATCTTCTCGAACTTGATCGAGAAGTAATGGGTGTCGGCATGCAGCTCCTTTTGCGCGAAATCCTGGTAACTCGCATTGAGCTGCTTTTCAAGCATCCGTGCTGTCTCGATCGTCTTATCCTGGGGGAGCGGCGGGATCTGCACCATGCAGGAATCGGTATCGCCATAGATCACCTTGTAGCCCTGCTGTTCGATGATGCGCCGGGTATGCTCGATGATCGCCCGTCCCACCGAGGTCACGGCAGCACCGATCTCCCGGTCGAAGAGCCGGAACCGGGTGTAGCCCGAGACGCCGTAGTACGTGTTCATGATCACCTTGAGCACGTTCTGCTGCATATCATAGAGAAGGTACTGCGGCGAACCGTACGGGAAGGTGTTCCGGAGCGCCTTTCTCGCGTCCCGCTCCTTTAAGAGTTCCGAAAGGATGCTCCGGGTCAGCCCGTCCGGGTGCTTCCTGAACCGGATGCCGTTTGGGGCCACCAGTTCGCCCTCCGGATCCTTTGTCTCGGGCGAGGCATTGATCGTCATCATCGCCATCGGGTAGAGCGATTTCAAGTCAAGGACGATCACGTTCTCCCGCACGCCCTTGCTCGGCTCGAACACGGTCGCGCCTTCAAACTCCTCGGCATTCGCAAATCCCTTCGAGGGGAGGACATACTTCCCGTGGGCCTTCCTTAAAATATAGACATCGATCACGCTTGAGGAGTTGAGCGTCTTGTCGAGCGGGCAGCCCACGTACCGGGCGATCTCCCGGTAGAACCCGACGATATTGTCCTTTTTGTCGATTGCCACGCAGAGCTCGACATCCTTGAAATTGTACTCGACCAGCAGCGCCGGCTGCTTCTTCCAGAGATCGGAGACCGTGCCGGTGTACCGGACCTTGCTTTCCCCGACTTCCTCCTGCGCCACCGCATCGAGCCGGTAGGACTCCTTGAGGGTCGAATGCATCTTCTTGTAGCCGGTGAGGAGATCGAAGAGCGCCCGGCCCCGGAGCGCATTTCGCTCGGTCATGCCCGGCAGCCGGGCGAGCATCACCGGCGAGAGCCCGAGTTTTTCCATGCGGCCCGTGATATAGGGCATATCGAACTCGACAAAGTTCCAGCCCGAGAGGACATCGGGGTCGCGCCCGGCAATGTACGCGCTGAACGCCCGGAGCATGGCAACCTCGTCCGCATACGTGCAGATCGTATGGGCGCCGGTCTTAAAGCAGCCGTTTTTCAGGCCGCCGGCCGTAACCTTGTCCGTGATCTCCCCAGGCAGGCTTGCACCGCCAAAGAGGAAGGTAACATAATCGTTATCGAACGAGTCGTGGCAGGTGATGCAGATGATCGCATCGCGCTGGGGATCCGGGAACCCCCGTTCGTCTTCGCATTCGATATCGATCATGCAGACCCGGGCCGGGGCATTTGACTCGGCCGGCACGATCGCCCGGTAGTCCACCGGGTTTTTCTGTACAGTCACGGCACCGGTAAGCCCGCAGTCGATCATAAAGCGCGTTGCAAACGGGATATCGGCTTCGAAATGCCGGTAGCGCTCTCTTAGGTCCCGCACATCGCCGGGCCGGACCGTATACACCCGCCGGAGTTTCTCGCCGCGGATGGAACGGTACACGGTCTCCGGTTCAATGGTCACATTCGGGGGAGCTGCCTGGCCCACCTGCTCGTCCGGCACGTAGAAATACGGGAGAAATCCCGTCACATCGATCCGGTGCGCCATCCCTTCGGCGTCCCTGCCGAAGATATGGATAACGGGCCCGTCGGGACCATTGCTGTACTCCACCTGGTTGATGGCAATCGTTACGGTGCCGGACTCCCCGTCCGTTGCCGGGAGGGTCAGGATCTCTGCGGATCGGATGGCCTGTGCCGGCATAGGATTACTTCACCACCGTCCGGCAGAGATCGGAGACAAACGCCCCTGCCTGCGCCATTGCCGCCGCTTCAGCGGGATCGAGATCCCACTGCACGATCTCTTTGATCCCTTCGCGCCCGAGCCGAACCGGCACGCCAAGCGAGCAGCCCGAGATACCGTATTCCCCGTCAAGAACCGCAGAACAGGGGACCGTCTCCTGCGTACCGGAGAGCAGCATCCGCACCAGCGACACGATGTGGTACGCCGGGCCAAAGACCGTTCCCCCCTTGCCCCGGATCACTTCCATGCTCGCCCCCCGGAGATCGCGGAGGATCTCGCTGCGTTTTTCTTCGGAGACCGGCGCGGGCAGCCGGGAAAAGACCGGCACCTGGTTCTCGCCGTGCTCGCCAAGAACGACCGCCGGCCCTTCGATCCCCCGGCCGGCAAGGGCCAGATGGAACCGGGCACTGTCCAGCTGGCCGCCAAACCCGATGCACCGCTCCCGCGGGATACCGGTAATGCGGTGGAGGAAGTAGTTGTTCACGTCCATGGGGTTTGTCACCGAGACAAGGAGTCCGGGGTAGTCGGTTAACAACTCCCCGCACTCCCGTATGACCGGGAGGTTTGCGGCAAGCAGGTCTGCCCGGGTCCGGATATCCGGTGTCCGTGGGAGGCCGGCCGCAACAACGCAGACCTCTGCATCCAGGATGTCCCTGGGAGAGGTCGAGATCTCCACCGGAAGACCGGTGTGCTGAATATCGAGCACCTGGGCCCGAAGCAGGCTTCCGGTACGGTCGTAGAGTGCGAGCTCGTCTGCGAGCCCGGTCAGGGCCGCGAGGTATGCGACCTCGCCGCCAATCCTCCCCACCCCGAGCACTCCCAGACGCGTCATGGCCGTTTTTCCTGTATTACTAGGTATACAACCCGGGACTTAAGTGACTACCGTCCAGAGCCGCCCGGCCGGGTAAAAAAAGATGCCCTTTATTATTTCCGGCGACCATTGTGTGATGAAATGGTTCAGCTCAGATCGGGCCCGGTCACCGTTGGAGGCGTGAAGCTCAACAACCACCTCCTTCTCGCAGCCGGCGTGCTCGGGACTACGGGGGCTTCGCTTCAGAGGATGCTTAGCCGGGGAGCCGGCGGGGTCGTCACGAAATCGATCGGACCGGAACCCAAGAGCGGGCATGCCGGCCCCTGCGTGGCCGTGCTCGATGAGGGGCTCCTGAATGCCATGGGCCTCCCGAACCCTTCAAAGGATTTCACCGAAGAGCTCGCAGGGCTCCAGAAGAAACCGGTGATCGTGAGCATCTTTGGCGGGAACGCGGAAGAATTTGCGGAAGTTGCCGGGTGGTTTAAGGAAACGGCGTGCGGCTTCGAGCTCAACCTCTCCTGCCCGCATGCGGAAGGGTACGGGGCCGCAATCGGCATCGACCCGGCCCGCGTCGAGGCCTGCACACGTGCGGTGAGCGCCCTTGGCCTGCCGACCTGGGTAAAACTTACCCCGAATGTGACCGACATCGCGTCTATCGGAAAAGCAGCGGAACGCGGGGGGGCAACAGCGATTGTCGCCATCAACACGGTAAAGGCCATGCGCATCTCGACCGCACTCCGGCAGCCGGTCCTCGGGCACCGGTACGGGGGACTTTCCGGGAAGGCTGTCTTTCCCATCGCGGTCCGGTGCGTGTACGAACTCTACGAATCCTGCAAAATCCCCATTATCGGCTGCGGGGGCATCGCATCGGCGGACAATGTCATCGAGATGATGATGGCCGGGGCACAGGCAGTGGAGATAGGAAGCGCCGTACAGCAGGACATCGGGATCTTCGAATCCATTGCAAAAGAGCTGTACGCGAAGAACGGCGTTGCGCCCGAAGAGATCGTGGGGTGTGCGCATGGATGACCAGATGCCCGTACAGGTAACCGTAACGGAGATAAAAACCGAATCGCCCTCGGTAAAGACGTTCTATTTCGATACGGAATTTGCCTTTACCGCGGGGCAGTTTGCCATGGTCTGGGTGCCAAAGACCGACGAGATCCCCATGGCGTTCTCTTCAGCAAACAGCATCACGGTCCAGAAAGTCGGCGATGCAACCGAAACGATGTTTGCCCTTGCCCCGGGAGCACCGCTTGGCATCCGCGGACCGCTCGGGAACGGCTTCTCCAAAGGCGAAAAGATGCTCGCCATTGCCGGCGGTGTCGGTGCAGCGCCGCTCCTGCCGCTGGCAAGATCCGACTGCGTAATGACCATGCTTCTTGGCGCACGGACGGAAAACGAACTCCTCTTTGTCGACCAGCTGGACGAGAGCACGGACGTGCTGATTGCGACTGACGACGGAAGCCTGGGCGTGCACGGGTACGTGACGGATCTCTTCGACGAAGTGAACCTTTCCACGTACGACCGGATCGCGGTCTGCGGGCCGGAGCCGATGATGCGGGCAGTCCTTACCCGGCTCGATGCAAAAGGCAGCCTTGCAAAGGCCGAGTTCTCGCTCCACCGGTACATGAAATGCGGGATCGGGGTCTGCGGCTCGTGCTGTATCGACCCCGACGGGCTCCGTGTCTGCCGCGACGGCCCGGTCTTTAACGGGGAAATGCTCAAGAAAACAGAATTCGGCCACTACCTGCGGGACGCGTGCGGCAGAAAGAAGACCATCTGATCCGGCATTACCCCGCCTGCGGCTTTTTTCCTTTTTTTTTTAAGACAGGGATCGTATCTCAATGACCCGGCGCCGGGAACCGGTTGATGCGATCGAGTTCGTCGAGCTGGTTGATGTTGGTAAATGTCTTTAAATCCGGATCGAACCTGCGGAGGTCGTCGACCGGGATATACCGGGTATTGAGGGACTGGACCATGGACCGGAGCGAGAGGGAGGTGTGGCTTTCCAGGTAGGAGAGGAGCGCCTGCCTGCGGTACACTGCATGGAGCGGCTCGAACATCCATTCGTTCCACTTGGGGATCGCAGCATCGTACGAACCAAGGGCCTCGAAGAGATACCCGATAACCGCCGGGTTCACAAACGGCATATCGCAGGCGCAGACAAAGATCTCGTCGCCTTTCACGGCAAGGGTGCCGGCATGGAGCCCGCCAATGGGGCCCAGCCCCTGGCGGATGTCGCTTGTGCAGGCGATCCCCCCGAGGTCCTTGAACCGGATACACTGCTCGGGGCTTCTGGCCACAATCACGATATCTTCCGTGACATCCGCCAGCGTCCCGACCAGCCGTTCAATGAAGGTCTTTCCTTCGCAGGTAAAGAAATATTTTTCCCGGCCTTTTGCCCGGCGCGCTTCGCCTCCGGCAAGGATGACCGCGGACCGCATCAGGGGTCTCCGTTGCCGGTCAGGGATTCCCGGAATTTTACCAGGCTGACGATGCAGGCATTCACCGGGGTCGGGATACCGTGAATCGCTCCTTTTGCCACGATCGCCCCGTTTAAGAAATCGATCTCGGTGGGCCGGCCCCTCCCCAGGTCCTGAAGCATGGAGGAGTGGTGCCCGGCCGTTGCCGGGAGCTGGGTGTCGTGCAGGTACCTGAGGTACTCGTCCGCGGTTTTGCACGGGAGTCCGACACCTTCCGCTGCCACGACACGGTAGCCTTCCCTCACGATCGATTCGACGATCTTCCATGCCGCAGGATGGGCGAGTTTCCCGTAGGGCACCCCATTGATCGCGCCGAGCGGGTTGAGCGCACAGTTGTACAGGGTCTTTCCCCAGAGGTCGGACCGTATGGCAGGACTGCCCTCAACCCGGATCCCGGCTTCCTGCATGAGGGAGACCAGCTGTTCCACCGGCCGGTCCATGCCGGTGGGGAACCGCCCGAGCTTTGCCGGCCCGCCATCCACCGAGACATGGACCGCGGCATCGCCGGCCCATTCAAACCCGGTGATGATCATGCCACCGATCACCCGGTCGGTGTACTTACTGATGATCTCCTCGTTTCCTATCCCGTTCTGGAGGCTGACCGTCTCGGTACCTTTGAGGGTAGCGGCAAACTCCCGGCAGATCGCATCGGTGTCCCTCGATTTGGAGGTGATAATTGCATAATCGTACCGGGCGCCGGCGGGGACGGTATCCGAGACACTGAACCGGTGCGTGTCCGTTCCCCAGATGCCGGTGAGCCGGAACCCGCCGGCGTTGATGGCATCGGCGGTCTTTTTCCGTGCCACCGCATGGACCTCAGAGACGCGGGAGAGTTTTGCTGCAACCGACAGCCCGACCGCTCCTGCTCCCAGCACGAGAACCTTCATTGCATGCACCTAAAAACGGACATATATTCTCCCGTATGGCAATTAGATATACCGATAGCCCCGCGCCCCCCCGCGTCAGAGCGATCCCGGGTGCTGCCGGGCCTTCTGTCTCTCTTTTCCCAGGCCCTTTTTTTCCAGGGCAAGGAGCAGCTCCTTGATCTCGAGGGCCGGGGAGAAGCCGCCGATACCGTGCGCCGCCACGATCCGGTGGCAGGGCACGACAAGCGGTGTCGGGTTGTTTGCCATTGCCCGGCCAACCGCACGCGGAGAGGTGCCGACCTGCGCCGCGATCTCGCCATAGGTTGCAGTGCTCCCGTAGGGGACTGCGCGGACAGCCTGGTAGATCCGGGCAGACGGGGTGTCGCCTTCGCAGGCGATCGTGGCAAGCCCCGACAGGTCGGCCACGCGGCCGGCGCAGTACTGAAGGATCGGTGCAGGCACCGGGCCGGAGAGCCCGGTGGTCGAGAACCTGACCCGGTGGACGGTATCGTTCGCCCACCAGACATGCACGTGCCAGAGCCCGAGCCGGCACGAACCCCCGGTCACTTCCATTTCGTCACCAGCTCCCGGAATGCTGCATGATCGCATTCCACCAGCTCTTCCTGGATCCACGCGGGAAGCGCCTGGCGCACCCTTCTTTCCAGGAACCTCTTCTCGCCGAATACGAGCACGCCCCGGTCCTCGGGCGTGCGCAGGACCCTTCCCAGTGCCTGGAGCGCCTTGTTGATCGCGGGAAGCGTGTAGCAGATGAACTCCCCTTCCTCGCCATACCTGCGCCGGAAGTACTCGATCACCATCCTCCGCACCCGGTTAAACGGCGCAAGCGGCAGGCCCACGACCATTGCCCCGGCAAGCATCTCGCCCCGGTAATCGAGCCCTTCGCTCCATTTCCCGCCGCAGACCGCAAAGAGGAGGCCCGCGTCTCCCTGTGCGGGAAGCGAGAGGAACTCGTTGAGCGCGGCACTGGCATTGGCGGCGTCCCGGGGCTCGATGTAGATCTTTTTGCGCCGCAGGCGGGGCGTAACCAGCGCCGCATAGGTTTCGAGGATCTGGTAGCTCGGGAAATAGACCGCCCGGTTGCTCTTCTGTGCCGCAAACGCCTCGATGTACTGCGCGACCTTCTCCGAATTCTCGGCGCTCTGCCTCTGGGAGTAGGCCGTAGTGATATCGGTTGCGCAGCAGACGAGCCGGTTCTCCTTCGGGAATGCATTGGGGAGGGCCATGGCCGCCACTTTCGCGTCGTTGAAGTACAGGCGCCGGAAGCTCTCGACCGGCGAGAGCGTTCCCGAGATCATGATGCAGCAGGCGTGCGTGGAGCAGATCTCGGTCAAGGGGGCGGACGGATCGATATTCCGCACTTCGAGCACGATCCCGTCCTCGGACTTTTTGTAGACGGTAAGGAACGCGGGGTTCCGGGATGACTGCGAGAGCCGGTACAAAAAGATCGTAAGCTTTTCGATCGCGGTCTCGCGGAACTCGCCGGCCTTCTGGTTGCGGTCCCGGATGGACTCGGCAAGGCCCATGAGCTCGTCGACGATATCGTCCATCTCTTTCCAGAGCGATCCTTTGACAATCATCCGGTCGAAGATCGACGGATCGAACCAGTCCTCGGGCTCGGGGGAGTTTGCAAGGCCCGCGATAAAGTCCGTCAGGCGGGGCAGGACGTGCCGGACCGCGTCGGCCCCTTTGTACAGCCTCTTCATGCCGATGAGTTCGCGGGTGGCCTGCTCTACGTCTTTAGAGGAGATCGCAATGCTCTCGATCGACTGGATCGCGTCCCCGCAGTTATGCGCCTCGTCGATTAAGAGCATCACGTCCTGCGCCTCGACATTGAGGTTCGCGTAGAGCTGCTCGCGGATCTCCTGGTCGAAGAGGTGGTGGTAGTTGAGGATGATCACGTCCGCGTTCTTTGCCGCGTGCATCACGAGCTCGTACGGGCAGACCTCGCCGGCAAACCCGGTCATCTCCTGGGGCCGGACCGGATCGGCAAGCACCTTCTCTGCTTTCGACCGCACCGCAGCCGAGGGCACCATCTTTACTCCCCCGGTGTCCCCGGGCACGAACTGGCGGCTCGCGATAAAATACGGGCAGAGGAGCGGGTGCTCGCGGTCCATTTTCCGGATCTGCTGGACGATGAAGGGATCTTTTATGGGGATGGTGGCACCCCGTTCCGCCCGGTCGCGCATCAGGGACGAGGAGAGGGCCTTGACCCCTTCGCAGCGGCGGTACACGTCCCCTTCGCCGCCGAGCAGGCACATGCTCTTTTTCCCGACGAGATACACGGTTTTCAAAGAGGGCTGTTTCTTTTTTACGAGCGCGAGCTCCCGGACAAAGGTGGAAAGCTGGCTGACGGTCCGGACAGCGATGACGATCCGGCGCCCTTTCCGCTCGCCAAGGAGCGCGGCAACCACGCTCGACTTGCCGCTGCCGGTAGGTGCGTCGATCATGCCGATCCCGCCTTCGCGGGCAACCGTTGCGGCAAATGCAAGCATCTCCCGCTGGTGCGGGCGGTACTCGCTGTACGGGAAGAAGGGATCGAAGCTTTCCATTTCTTGAAGATATGATTGGCGGCCGGATGTTTTATGAGTGTGGGGCGGGGCGAAAGTGGGCGGGACCTGCAGTGCCGGGCCGTAGGGGGGGTGGGGGCAGGGCACAGTCCTTTAAAAAAAATGACCGGCCCGGACTTTTTTTTGGAGGGGTCCCCCCACCCCCCCGTGCCCGGACTGTCCGGCGTGACGCGCCGGATTTTTGTCACATGTACATGTGATAATCGCATGTACATGCGAATATCGCATAATTATGTGACAACCGGTTTTGGGACTTTCGATCCAACGCGGGGAGGGGGTGGGGGACCCCCTCCACCATTTCTCTTTTCGATCCTCAACCGCTATATCCCCGGACAACCCAACTGTTCTGCATGGCAGTCCACCCGATCGAGTACCGGTACGGCACACCGGAGATGCGCAACGTCTGGAACGAAGAGAACCGTTTCTCCTGCGTTGTTGCCGCGGAGGTAGCCCTCGCGCAGGCCGAGGCAGCCCACGGCCTTATCCCGCAGGCAGCAGCAGACGAGATCGCACAGAACGCACACAAGGCCTCCCTTGCCCGGGCAAAGGAGATCGAGGAGGAGATCAACCACGACATGATGGCGATCGTAAAGGCGGTCTCCGAGGTAACGGGAGAATCCGGGCGGTGGGTGCACTACGGGGCTACCTCGAACGATATCCTCGACACGGCAACCGGCCTCCAGCTCGCGCAGGCCCTCGACCTGATCGATGCAAAACTGCGCCGGCTCCTCGGGGTGCTGCTCAAACGGGCCGGGGAGACGACAACGCTTGTCGCGGTGGGACGCACGCATGGCCAGCAGGGAGTGCCGACAACCTACGGCCTCCGGTTTGCCATCTGGGCAAGCGAGGTGGGTCGGCACATTGAAAGGCTCGAACAGCTGCGCCCCCGGGTGGCAGTCGGCCAGATGACCGGCGCGGTCGGGACGCAGGCGGCAATCGGCCCGAAAGGAATGGCCGTACAGAAATCGATGATGGAGATCCTCAAACTCTCGTCCGTGGATGTCTCAAACCAGGTGATCTCCCGGGACCGGTACGCGGAATACTTCATGTTCCTTGCAACCGTCACGACAACGCTCGACAAGATCGGGGTCGAAATCCGATCGCTCCAGCGCACCGAGATCGGGGAAGTGGAAGAAGCCTTCGGCGCAAAACAGGTCGGGTCCTCCACCATGCCGCACAAGAGAAACCCGATCAAGTCCGAGCAGGTCTGCGGCCTGGCCCGGATCGTGCGGGCAGCGGTCGAACCGGCGCTCCTCAACAACACCCTCTGGGACGAGCGCGACCTCACCAACTCCTCCTGCGAGCGGGTGCTCTTCCCCGAAGCCTCGATCCTTGCCGACCACTGCATCCGGCTTATGACAACCGTGCTCGACAACCTGGTGATCAACCGGGCCGCGATCCGGCGCAACCTCGCGTTCCTCCACGGTATCAACATGGCCGAATCCGTGATGATCGACCTTACCCGCCGGGGCATGAACCGGCAGGACGCCCACGAGCGGATCCGGATGGCGAGCATGCAGGCCCTTGCCGAGAGCCGGCCGCTTGCCGATGTGCTGGGAACAGACAACGAGGTGCTCCGGTTCTGCTCGCAAAAAGAGATCGCAGCACTCCTCTCCCCGGACTCTTATATCGGGACATCGGTGGAACAGGTCCAGGCGGTCATCGAAAAACTCCGGCCGCTGGCCGCATAAGCTCCTTTTTTTCCCGGTCTTTATTGATCCCTGACAATAATGACAGATTTATAGGGTTCCACGGTTAATCAGGAGTAAGATGGAACGGGAACTCTCTTTGCGGGGCAAACGGTTCACGCAGACAGATATTGTACGGTTTTTTGTCATTATCTCGCTCTCACTCTGCGCGATCCTGATAACCGCAGTCACCATCCCGCGCAACGACGGCATCCTCTATGCCCAGCTCTTTTATTTCCCTATCCTCTATGCAACCTATTTCTACCCGAAAGACGGGATCATCCTGTCGGGGCTCTGCGGGATTGTCTACGAATGCCTGGTATACGTAACCCTCTTTCCCGACGCAGTCGCCCTCTGGTCCGCTACCGGGCAGGCCGTCCTTTTTATCTGCGTTGCCCTCGCGGTTGCGTACTTCACGAACCGGATCCGGGTCTCCGAAGCCCGCTACCGGAGCATCTTTGAAAATTCCCTTCTGGGGATCGTCCTCTTTGACAAGAACCGGTTTACCATCAGGATGGCAAACCAGCAGCTTGCCGGCGTCCTCGGCTACACGACTGCCGAACTGGCGCAGATCTCCTTTGCAGACCTGTTCTTCTCCCCGGAGTACCAGCGGCAGTTCTTCGAGCGCCTCGGGTCCGGGCAGGACATCAGGAACTTCGAGACCTGCTTTGTGACAAAAGATGGCCGGCCCCGCTGGGTGAACCTCTCGTGGAGCAGGATCGATGAGACGATCATCAGCTGTTCCGTCATCGATATCGATGCGGAGGTACGTGCCCGAAAGGAGGCGGCCGACCGGTCCGTCCAGTACCGGCAGGTGACCGAGAGTTCCCCGACAGGGATCGTGATCGCGGAGGGAACGACCATCCGTTTTGCCAACCCGGCCTTCTCGACGATCACCGGGTACGACCCGGCCGAATATACCGGCCGGGACCTAAAAGAGATCATCATCCCCGAAGACCAGGAGAGGTTTGCGGCCTTTGCCGGCCGCTGGACCGCCGCGGCCCCGGTCCCCGACCGGGCCGGATTCTGCCTGGTCACGAAAAAGCGCGAGGTCCGGCGGGCCGTGCTCTACTTTACACCGATCACCCGGGACAACCTTCCTGCCTGCCTCATCAATATCATCGACAACACCGAGTGGGAGGAGTACCGCGAGCAGGTCGAGCAGACAAAAGAACGGCGGCGCGAGATGATGCGCGAGGTGGCACAGGAACTCATGACACCGCTCCAGCCGGTGGTAGGGGATCTCACATTACTGGTGCAGGATTCGGAATCGTTTGGCCTGACCGGCGAGACCCGGCAGATCCTCGAACGGTGCCTCACGAGCATGGACAGCGAGCGCCGGACCATCAGCCATATGCTGGAACTGTCTGCGCTTGAAGACGAGGCCCCGGACCTTGTCTACTCGGTCTTCCCCCTGCACGAGATGGTCGCTTCCGTGATCGCCGCGGGGGGGTATGCCCGCAAGGCAGATATCGTAACCGACATCCCCCCCGGGATCACCTTCGACGCCGACCGCCGGAAAGTTGCGAGTGTGCTCGATACCCTGATCGCAAACAGCATCGCCTATTCCAAACCCCCGAAAAAGATCTGGATCGCCTATCGCAGCTCTCCGGGGCTTCCCTTCCACCAGCTTGCCGTGCAGGACAACGGCCTGGGGTTTTCCGAGGCACGGCTCGACGAGATCTTTACACCGGATAACGAAGGAAATGCCGGCGGGGCGGCAAATGGCAGCGCAAGACCCGGCCTCTCCCTTACCATCGCAAAGAAGTACATCCAGCTCCACGGGGGATACATCAGCGTAGAAAGCATCATGAATATCGGGAGCACGTTTACCATCCACATCCCGAAGGTGCGGCCACAAAACAACGCTGATGAGAGAAGAACACCATGAAACAAAAAATTGTGGTCGTAGAGGATGACCAGCCTATTCTCGACCTCATGGGCATTCTGCTGACCAAAATGGGATATACCCCTGTCCTGATGCCGGACGGACCGGATGCACTGGCCGCGATCCGGTCAGATCCCCCGGCGTTAATCCTGCTCGATATCATGATGGCGCCCATCTCGGGATGGGAGTTTCTGGAAACGCTGCGAAACGAGTACAACATGCACGAGATCCCCGTCATCCTCTTTACCGCAGTACCGCTTGCAGATGAGAAAGCCCGCGAGTACCACGATCCGCACCTGGGAATCCTCCAGAAACCGGTAACCTTTAGCGAACTAAAAGAGAAGATCGGGCAGTTCCTCGCATAGCCCTTTTTTGCCGTTTCCTGCCGGCATACATTCGGTTTTTCGCTGGTTGCCGTATCGGCGGATGGGGACAGCTGTAAAAAACGCCGCGTTCCCACTTTCCCCCGAAGGGACATACAGCATTATCTGGTTAAACAACGATGGGAATATAAGAAAAACCAGGTCTTTTCCTTTGATCTGAGGCATCCATGATATCGGTCCTGTATGTCGACGATGAATCTGCGCTCCTTGAAGTCACCAAGATCTTCATGGAACGGGGCGGAGAGTTTTCTGTCGACACGGCAACTTCTGCAAAAGAAGCCGTCACGAAACTCAAGGGGGGTCATTTCGATGCGCTCGTTGCCGATTACCAGATGCCGGAGATGGACGGCATCGAACTTTTAAAATATCTCCGCCCGCGCTGCAAGGGCATGCCGTTTATCCTCTTTACCGGCCAGGGCGGCGAAGAGATTGCCAGCGAAGCGCTCAACGACGGGGCCGATTATTATATCCAGAAAGGGAGGTCTCCCCGGACCCAGCTGGCCGAGCTCGAGACAAAGATCCGGGCTGCCGTTGCCCGGCACCAGAGCGAACTGGCGCTCCGGCGTTCCGAAGAGGGGTTCCGGTCGCTTGTTGAAACCTTAAACGAGGTGGTCTGGGCTGTAAACCCCGATGGTACGATCACCTACATGAGCCCCGGGATCGATCGCTTCGGGTTCGATCCGCGGGCGGTTACCGGGAAAGACATCTCGTTCCTTGTTGCAGCAGAGGACATCCCTGAGGTCGCCCGTCAGCTTGCTGGGGTAAAATCCGGCATGACGGAGCCGTTCGAGTTCAGGATCCTGGATCCGGCCGGAAAGCCCCGGTGGGCCCGGGCCTCCTGCCGGGCGCGAACGGAAGGCGGCAGCGTCACGGGCATCGTGGGCATACTCACCGAGATATCCGATAAAAAAAAGGAGGACGAGGATATCCGGGGAAAGGAACGCCTTCACCGGCTGCTGATGGATACTGCCGCCAGCGGGATCATCGCACTCGATCCCGAGACCGGCAGCCCGACCGATTATAACACCGGGGCCTGCCGCATCCTCGGGTACCCTGTGGATGAGTTCGCAAAGTGCCGGGCCGGGGACTGGGATGTGCCGGATGCACCGCAGCGGTTCTCCGCGATCCTCAAAAACCTGTCCCCTGAGGGGAAGAGCACGTTTGAGACCCGGGTCCGGACCCGGGACGGCCAGGTCCGGGATATCTGCGGGACGGCACAGCGCATCGACGGCGGGATCCGGGAATGGATCGGGGTCACGTTCCGGGACATCACGGACGAGCATGCAGCGGGACAGCGGCTCTTACAGCAGGTTACCGCATACCGGGACCTGTACGAGGAAGTGCCGGTTGCCGGATTCACCGTTTCCCCTGCGGGAACCCTCACTGCTGCCAACCAGGCAGGTAAAGCCCTCCTGGAAGGGGGACCGGACACTCTTGCCGGGACGACCTTACAAGACTTCATCGCGACTCCTGAACAGGATGCATTCGCTGCCGCCCTCAATGAACTGGCCGCAGCGGGCAGTGCCAGAGGAAAAATCTTCACGCTCGCGATTCCGGGAAAACCGCCGCGGGCGGTACGGTTTGACGGGACGGCCGGCCGCAGTCCTGACGGGAGTCTGAGCCATTACGCGGTAACGCTTGCCGATGTTTCCGAACTGGTCCGGGAACGGGATGCGCAACGGGCCGCAGCATGTTCGGCAAAAGGAATTATCACGGGTCTCCGCGACGGGGTCCTTGCCTGCACCCCGGACCTTGTCCTGTCGGAATGGAACGAGGCAATGGAGGATATCACCGGCATCCGTGCACAGGATGCGATCGGAAAACCGCTCGGCGAGATGCTGCCGTTCCTCGGGGAATGCCGGCCGGATTCCCCGGCCGGGCGCGCCCTTGCCGGGGAGATCGCAGCGATCCCCGATACGCCCTACGAGTACCGGGCTATAGGAAAGGCCGGGTGGTGCCGGGTCGTCTTCTCACCGGTCCGGGACAACCACGGGTCCGTTACCGGGATTGCCGGCACCGTGCAGGAGGTCACGGCCCGCACGCAGGCTGCCCGGAGGATACGGGCACAGAACCGGCTGTACGCAATCGGTGAAGGCGTACGATCCGCTGCCGCACAGGCCCGGCAGCTGGAAGCATTCCTAAAAGAGACCTGCCGGATAGCGGCAGGGTCCGATGCCGTGGGCATGGCATGGATCGGGCTCTTTGACCGTGCAACAAACCTCCTCCACCCGGTTGCAGCCGCCGGGGAGACCGGGGATCTGCCAAAAGAGGGCTTTGTCACGGGCAGTACCGACGACCGGGCCGGGCCGGGCGCGGATGCACTCCGTACGGGAGTCCCCGTCATCTGCGGGGCTGCTGCCGGAATGACCCCGGCACACGATCTGCCGGCGTTCTATGCAGAGCAGGGATACCGGTCGCTGGCAGCAGTCCCGTTCCGGCTCAACGGTGAAGTTGTCGGCGTCCTCACCCTCGGTTCTACGGAACCGGAGGCATTCTCTGATGCAGAAACCGATCAGCTCGCGCTCCTGGGCTCGATACTTACCTCGGCCCTTGACCAGCTTGACAAAAAGACTCTCCGGCGCCGGGCGGGAAAAAGTGCGCACGGGAGCTGGGAACGTACACGGTTTTTGGCCGGGGGCATTGAAACCGCAGCGCTCCCCTTTGCCGCGCTCCTTGCCGACGGGACGACCGGGGCGGTAAACACGGCACTCTGCCACTTCCTCGGGTACAGCGAGGAGGAACTGCTTGCCCTCCCCTTTACCGGACTTTTTTCCGAGAAGGATGCAGCGGATGACAAATTCCGGCACGTGCTTGCAACACGGGTTCCCGAACGGTTCGATGCCGCCCTGCGGGCAAAAGACCGGACCACGCTTCCGACGGAGGTCTTTTTCCAGGCAATGACCGACGAGACGGATGGCGGGCAGTGTGTCTCGGTCTTTGTCACCGATCGTTCGGCGCTGGCAGCGCAGCTGGGAACACTCACCCAGGAGAACGACCGCTCCCGTACGCTCCTTGCAACCTGCAGTGCGCCGGTGATCCTCGTGACCGCACGCGGGCAGGTCCTCTGGGAAAACCCGGCCGCCTGCACGCTTTTCGGGCAGCAGGAAACCGGGTTCTGTCTTGCACCGGAGAACGGCGGGGGCGATCCCCGGTTCGTCGAGCTTGTCCGGACCTGCAGCGAGAACGGGCATGCACAGGGACACCTGCGCCTCATCCGGGGGGACACTACCCCCTTTGATGCGGAAGCGGAGATTTCCCGGTTCGGTGACCGGGAGGGCGAGCCGGCCTATACGCTCGTGCTCCGTGAGATTGACCCTGCGGAAACACCGGGCCGTATGCAGGACGGGGGCCCGGACCCGGTGCCCGGGTTCCTTGACCGGCTGCCCCTTCCCGTCCGCAGGGTACTCCCCGGGGAAACTGGCACTTTTTACAACCGGGCATGGCTTGCATTCACCGGAAGGACTGCCGCAGAAGAGGAGGGCGACGGCTGGAAAGATGGGATCTGCCCGGACGACCGGCATGCATACGATATGGCCTGCGCGAGTCCTGTACCGGGAGTATACGGTTCTGTCGATTACCGCCTTAAGTCTGCCGCGGGAACCTACCGGTGGATCAGGGAGATCCGGTGCCCCGGGCCGGAAGCAGGAGGTACTCCCGAAGGTACCACCTGCCTCTGCTTCGACATCGACGACCAGAAGAGAAAAGAGCTTGCGGCCGCAGAGGAAAAAACCCGGTATGCTGCCGCATTCGAACAGGCGGGCGAGGGGATCCTCTTTATCGAGGAGGACCGCATCACCGGAGCAAACCCCGCGGTGACAAATCTGCTGGGTATCCCGCAGGGTGTGATCGCCGGCCATACCCTTTTGGATTTTTCCCCGCAGACCCAGCCCGACGGCACAGATTCCGGCCGTGCACTCCTTGGGCACCTCTCTGCCGCATATGCCGGGCACGCCCGGGTCTTCTCCTGGGTTTTTTCTAAGCCGGACGGTACAACTGCCAAAACCCGTATCACCCTTGCCGCGATCCCGCTCCCGAACGTCCGCCAGGCCTGTGCAGCGATCGAGGATTGCACAAAGCAGGACCAGGCAGAAAACGAGATCGCCCGGCTCGTTGCTTTTCCGGCCATGAATCCAAACCCCGTGTTCGAAGTCCGGGCCGACCGGAGCTTCAGTTTCGTGAACCCGGCTACCATGAACGTGCTCGCATCCCTCGGGATGCTCCCGGATCCCTCCGCATTCCTGCCTCCTGACTTCGACCAGGTGGTGTCTTCGGGCATGACAGGCACTGCGCCGATGCGGGCATGCCGGGTCGTGCAGATCCGCGAGCGGTACTTCCACGAATCGGTCTGTTCGGTCCCGGGCCAGAATTCGGTCCGGATCTATGCGTACGACATCACCGACAGGGTCCATGCAACCGAGGCGCTTTCCTATGCCAACCACAAACTGGGCATCCTCACGAGCATCACCCGGCACGACATCCAGAACAAGTTAAGCGGCGTGTTCGGGTACCTGGATCTGCTCAAAGGCTCCCTGCGGGACCCGCAGCTGATCGGGTACCTCGACAAGGCGGAGGCCTCGGCGGAGGCGATTCGCCACCATATCGACTTCACCCGGGACTACGAATCCCTGGGCGGCACCGCGCCGGTCTGGCAGGAGGTCGCGCCCATTCTCGCAGATGTCCGCGCTCACCTGGATCTCGGCGAAATCTCCTTTGAAGGGCCGGAACCGGGGTTTGCGGTCTTTGCCGACCCGATGTTTGCCAAGGTGCTCTACAATCTTGTCGACAATTCGCTGCGCCACGGCGTGCATGTCCGGCACATCCGGGTAAACAGCCACCCTTCCGATGCCGGATGTCTCCTTACGTACGAGGATGATGGCGTGGGAATCCCGCAGGACAAAAAGGAGGTCATTTTCGAGCGCGGATTTACCACATCGTCAGGACCTGCACGGACATCCGGCCTCGGCCTGTTCCTTGTCCGGGACATTCTTGCCATCACCGTCATCACGATCCATGAGACCGGGGTGCCCGGCGAAGGATCGCGGTTTGAGATCGCGATTCCCCCGGGCAAGTGGAGGAGAGGACCGGCAGAGTAACGGCGTTTTTCCTTATCAGCGCCGGAGAGACCCTTTTTTCGTGAGGGACGCGGGAAACCAGACGGTACCCTGACGGGATCTTCGGGTTTTTTTAAAAAATCAAAGAAAACGAGAAAAAAGTTTTAAATATACCGCGCCTTGAGCGAGAGCTTGCGCGGGGTATAGAGCGGGCGGAACGGCTTGTCCGCAGTCTCCTTTTTCACCGCAGCGATGAGCGATTCTGCGGTCATCTGCTCCTTAAAGGGCTTGTTTGGCTCGGACTTCCGGCGGAGGGTAACGGTGAGCTTCTTGCTTGCCATCTCCTCGTCGCCAATGACAATAACGTAAGGTACCCAGTCCATGCCGGCTTCCCTGACTTTCTTTCCAACGCTCTCGTCGCGGTCATCGATATCGCAGCGGATGCTCTGGGCGTTGATGGCATCGCAGATTTCCTGTGCGTACGCCGTGTGGCGCTCGGTAACCGGCACGACCCGGACCTGGACCGGGGAGAGCCAGGTCGGCAGGGCCGGGACCTTCTGGGTCGAGATGTTCTCGAGGATCGCACAGATCACGCGCTCGACACTACCGGTCGGGGAGCAGTGGAGGATCGGCGGGTATACCGGGGTACCGTCTTCCTTAAAGTACTTGATATTGAACCGGGTCGAGCTCTCGACATCGATCTGGACGGTCGGGTTCTCGATCGGGCGGTTCTGGCCGTCGATTGCAGCAAGGTCGATCTTTGCTTCCCAGTAGTGGACGCGCTCGGAGAGGACTTCGATGAGCATCGGGCAGTCTGAGTCTTTGACGATCTTTTTGACCCATGCCTCGTTCTCATCGTAGAACTTCTTGGTGCACCGGAATGCGGCAACGAGTTTGGTCTCGAAGTCCCGCCCGGTCTTCCAGCCGATGGCGAGCTGTTCCTCGAAGCACTTCATGGCCTCGGGCATATCGGTACAGAGCGAGTGCATATCGGGCATCGTGAAACAGCGCAGGCGCTTTAACCCGATCACTTCGCCCTTCTGTTCGTGCCGGAAGGAGTACGTGGACAGTTCGTACATCTTTAGCGGGAGGGTGTTTTTGGAGATGTGCATGTCCCGCATGATAGAGAACATGCCAAAGCATGCGGCAAACCGGAGCATCATGTCCCGGTTGTTGCTCTTGAACCGGTACTGCCGCTCGCCGAACTTGGCCGCGTGTTCGCAGATTGCCTTGTCGCCGAGGTCGTACATGACCGGGGTCTCGACCGGGGTCGCGCCGTACGGGAGCACGAGGGCCAGGACGTAATCGGCAAGGAGGTCGCGGACGAGCTTGCCCTTGGGCATCCAGCGCAGGCAGCCGACATCGCTTGCGGGCTCGTAGTCAACGAGCTCTTTTGACCGCATCAGGTCGACATGGGCAGGTTCCCCGCCGGTCGGTTCTGCAACGCCCAGCTCCTTTTTCACCAGGCAGCCAAACGGCGTGTTGTCGAGGTACTGGTGGTAGTTATGGGTCTTCCCGTCGGGGGTCATGACAAACCAGTCGTGAGTTGCCTCTTTCTTGCCCTTCTTCTTTACGACCATCTCGCCGTCTTCGTCGCCACCGGGCACAATCGTCTTAGACAGCTCGGAGAGCGGGTGGCCCTTACAGGAGAGCTTGAACGACTTGTACCAGCCAAACGGCGCACGCTTGACAGCAAAACCTTCCGCAGAAAGGCCATCCTTGAGGGCATTCAGCGCAGGCACTGCAACATTTGCAGGCGCAAGATCGCTTGAAAGGTGGGCATACGGGTAGATGACGATCTTTTCCGCATGGACCTGGCCGGCTGCCTTCTTTACTTCTTCGACGGCCTGCGCGATCACGCCTTCCATATCTTCCTGGTCTACCGACTCAACCGCAGAGAATACGGTGAGCGCGTCTTCTTCGCGGTCAGCGAGAACGGCTCCCTCCTCTGCCATCTTTGTCTTCTTTTTGGCTTCGTATTCGATATAATCTGAATGTATCAGAAGAAGTCGCATTGCTTCATCTCCATTCCGGAACGGTTATTCGTATAAAATGAGCTCTTAAGGTATATACCCTCATTGCCCCGGACCGCCCTGCCAAAACGGCATAATTAAAAAAGGGCAGCCTCAGGGCCTCACTTCCGGTTCTCGGGATACCGGGAAAGGGTGGCCTGGTGCTGGTTGAGGTATTTCGCATCGGTTTTTTTGTCGTACGGGTTTTCCGCCCGCTCTGTCGTGTAAAAGACCAGCTGGCCGATCGGCATGCCGGCATAGACCTTGACCGGCCGTGCATTGACGTTTGCCATCTCAAGGGTAATGGTCCCGGCAAAACCTGCATCGATCCAGCCCCCGGTCTGGTGAAGGGTGAGACCGAGACGGGCTATGCTTGACTTGCCCTCGATGGTCGCGACAATGTTGTCCGGGAGGCCGATGCATTCGTACGTCTCGGCGAGCACGAACTGCCCGGGGTTGAGAACGAACGAGTCTGCATGCATCTCGCCCACATCCGCGGTCACGCTTGCCTTGTCGTACGGGTCGATCACCTGCGGCCCCGGCTTGTACCAGACAAAGTGGTTCCCGAGCCGGATATCGATGGAATTGGGCTGGATAAGCGCCGGATCGTACGGGTCTATCCGGATATGGCCCCGGGCGATCCGGTCCCGGAGCTGCCAGTCAACGAGGATCATGGAAGTACCCGGTTTGTGTTGCCGGAAGATAACCCCTTTCGGGGACGACCGGGTTATCCATCGTCCGGGTCAGGCCGGGCGGGTAATGCAACGAGGATTCTCACAGGCTCCCTGCACACGCAGGTCTATCTGCCAGAACGGGGTACCTCTCTTTAGGGAGAAAGGAAATGACCGGGAATTCACGCGAAGACTTAAAGGAAAAAATACTTGAAGTAAACGATCTGGTTGCCTACCAGCCCGGTACCGTTGCAAGCCGGATGATCGTGTTTAAAAAAGCCGGCACAATCACCGCGTTTTCCTTCGATGCCGGGGAAGGGCTCTCGGAACACACCGCACCGTTCGATGCCGTGCTCATGGTAACGGACGGCGTTGCCGAAGTACAGATAGCAGGCACGCCGTTTACCGTAAAAACGGGCGAGATGATCATCCTGCCGGCCGATAAACCCCACGCGGTCTTTGCGCGCGAGCGGTTCAGGATGCTGCTCACGATGATCCGGGAATAGGTCCTGCGGCGTACCTGTTATTCCCGGCGGGTGAAGATATACAAAATCTCGATTAAGGTCTGATCGGGAAGGGCGAGCAGTTCGACATTGAGGTTCATGCTCACCGAATTGCCGTTCTCCTGCAGGATCTCGACCGGGTACGGCCAGCGGACAACGGTCTCCCGTTCAGTACAGGCCTCTTTGATCAGCATATCGAGCCAGCTCCAGCTGGTGCAGGAAACCGGGAGTACTTCGCGGAGGGGTTTCCCTATCACATCGTCGCGGCTGATGCCGGCAACGCGTTCGAACGTTGCATTGACCCGCAAAACATTTCCCTCAGGATCGGTTGTCACAACGCAGTCGCTGACAAGGTCGAACATCGAGGTGACGATCCGCTGGATGGCAAGTGATCGGGCATACATCCTTTGTTTGTTGATCGCCATCTCGATGTTCGAGATCAGTTCCTTCTCATTGAACGGCTTGAGGAGGAAACTGTACGACTTGGTCTTGATCACCCGGGAGATGGTCAGGTCATCGGAATAGGCGGTCAGGAAGATGATTGGGATCTCGTAAAAAACATTGATCTGGTCAGCGGTCTCGATCCCGTCCATCGGCCCCTGGATCCGGATATCCATCAGGATCAGGTCGGGCCAGCGATCCTTTGCAATGCGGAGGGCATCGGGGCCGTTTGATGCAGTACCAACAACCAGGTATCCCCTCCGCTTGAGGGTCTCTTCCAGCTCCATTGCGGTTACGGCTTCATCTTCAACAATCAGGATCTTGTTCATGTTTTCCTTCCTGATGAGGATGTGCTCGCGGGATGAGTTCCCGTTCCCCTCCTGCTTTTTGCTTTCATGTGCCGGCATGTATTCCCGGGCCTCCGGGCCGTTCTGGATCGATCTTTGCCATCGTTACCATCATCTCGCTGAGAATCTTCGAGATCTCCTGCATGCAGGGATCCCGTGCATCACCGGTAAGCTGGGTGATACTCCCCATATGGGAGAGCAGTTTCTCGTAATTTACCTGGATCTCGCGTAGTTTCTGTTCGTATTGCTGTTCCTTTGAGATATCCCGGAGGATCACGGCCACGAACCGTACCTCGTCCCGGGAACAGAGCGGTACCCGGACAAGCGAATAGGTTACCTGACGGTCGCCGGTCACAAGCGTCTTTTCCATCCGGCTGATCCGGCGGGTCTCGAAGACCTCGCGGTACATCCGGGGAGTGCCGAGAAATTCCTGGGGTGCAAGGTCAAAGACCGGCCGGTCGCTACTGACCCCCAGGTACCCCATCCGGGAAAAGAACTGCTCAAGTGCATTGTTGAAATACACAAGATGCATCCTGCTGTCGATGACAAAGATAGGCATGTCGATAATATCGAGGATGGCCTTTTCGAGCGCTGCCGGGGGGGCGGCAGGTTCCGGCGGCACACGGGGCGGGGCCGGCGACGCAGGGGCCGTCTGCGGGACGGGTGCCGGGGGAATCCGGGGGGCATCGTCTTTTTTGCCCTGCCGTACAAGCCGGTGCTTGTACAGAGCAATTTCGATGGTAGAGTGAAGTTCCCGGTCCCGGAACGGTTTGGTCAGATAACCGTACGGCTGTGTCTTCATCGCCCGTTCCAGGGTTTTATCGTCCCCGTGCGCAGTAAGGTAGACAATGGGGATGTTGTGCTTTTCATTGATCTCCTCTGCTGCGGAGATACCGTCCCGATCTCCCTTGATACGGATGTCCATGAGGATCAGATCGGGCTTTTCCGTTTCGGCCAAACGGACGGCATCGTCTGCCGTAGAGACCGGGCCGACGACCGCATAGCCCATATTGCGCAGGGCGTCCTCAAGGGTCATTGCAACGATCGTTTCGTCCTCAACGATCATGATCCGTTTTTCCGGCATCAGTCAGCCTCCTTTGCAGGTTGTTGCCGCCCCGGGGGGAAGCGCATGACAAATGCCGTACCATTGTCGGAATGCAGGGACACGGTCCCCTTGAGCTGGTCCTGAACAAGGCGCGTGACCAGCTTGAGGCCAAGGCTGTTTGTCCGGGTGATATCTACCTCCGGGGGAATACCGATACCATCGTCTGCTACGATGAGTTCCAGGAAACCGTCCGCATCCTGGTGGAGACCGATACGGATCGTACCGCTCCCGCGTCCCTTAAAGGCATATTTCAGGGAATTTATCACCAGTTCGTTGATGATAAGACTCGCCGGTACTGCGGTATTCATATCAAGGGGGATATCGTCGACATCGAGCTTCAGGGCCACCTTGATATCGCGGTCGTCAGACATCAGCAGGGTGTTTGCGAGATTGGTGATGTGCCGCTGTGCACGGATATTCGCAAGGTTCCCGGACTGGTACAGGCTCTCGTGGACCAGTGCCATCGTGATCACCCGGGTCTCGCATTCCCGCAGTGCGTCGAGTGCCTGAGGGCTTGTGATCTGCCGGGACTGGAGGCGGATAAGGCCGGAGATGATCTGGAGATTGTTCTTTACCCGGTGGTGAATCTCCATAATCAGGATCGATTTCTCGTCCAGGGACGCCTTGAGCGTCTCCTCGTATTTCTTCCGTTCCGTGATATCCACGATGGTCCCGACATACCCGGACGCAAGGCCCCCGCCATTCCTCCGGGCAATGGCCCGTACAAGGATCCACCCGGTCGAGCCGTCCTGGTGGAGGAGACGCTGTTCCGTGGTAATTTCATCGCCCCGGGTAAGAAAAGACCGCCATTCCTCCCCGGCAGCCTTGCGATCGTCGGGATGAATTGCCGCAAGCCAGCCCGTACCGGCAGTTTTTCCCGGGGGAAGATCCATGATCCTGCACCACTGGTCGTTTACAAAGAAAAAATTCCCCCGTTGGTCAAGAAGGAATATCCCTACCGGGGCGATCTGAGAAAGGCTCCGGAACATCTCCTCGCTCTCGTGCAGGGCCGATTCCGCCCGTGTGCGTTTGGTAATATCCATAATCGTCCCTATGATCCCCCGTTCGCCCTGGTAATCTACCGTCTTGCTGTAGAGTTCGAGTACTACCCGGGTGCCGTCTTTTTTTATCCCGCGAACGGTATAGTTCGAGGACTCTTCGCGGCCCTCCACCTTACTGATCCGGTGCCGTTCCACCATCTCCTGGTCGTCGGGATCGATCAGCCGGTTGATGAACGGCTGGCCGGTGAGCTCCTCGCGGGAATACCCGAACATCTCGGCAAACCGCGGGTTCACATACTCGAGGATATCGTCGCGGAGTAAAAAGATCCCGACAAGGGAATGCTCCACCGGGTTCTGGTAGAGCTCGACCATGGTGCGGTGGTAAATTGCAGCCCCGAGGATCTCGCCGGCGGTCATGAGGGCATCGGTCTCGATCCTGGACCAGACATGGCTTTTTGTCCCCTGCTCAATCGTGAGGACTCCCCACCAGTGGGACTCTGCCATGATGGGGATGTTTATGAGGGAGAGGTTGTGGTTCTTTACGGCATATTCATCGGTTAAAAACGGCAGCTCGCGTACGGTAAGAAATGCCGGCTGGCCCTGCGACAGCATCCGGAATACGTCCGGGAAGAGTTCCCTATAGGGGATATCCTCTTCTTTTAACCGGTCAATCCGGGGATGAAACGAGGGTGCCGTCCACTCAAATGCCATGCGGACACAAAAACGTGAAGAACCTGAACCCTTGGACCGGTGGTAGTTCTGGAAGATACAGACCCTCCCGGCGCCGGTTGCCATTCCCAGTTTTTCGATCACCGACGGGATCTCGTCGCTCCATGTCGATCCGTGCAGGGGTTCTTTTAAAAACCGGTCCGCGGCATAACTGACTGCTTCGAGAATAGCGGTACGCCTCTTAAGCATCTCTTCTGCCTGCGTGCGCTCGGTAATGTCCCGTGAGATGCCAAAAAAGACCGGCTCGCCGTTCCACAACCCTTTGTGCATCTGGCATTCTACGTTTACGGGGTCTCCGCCCGCGGTAAAAAGGGTGATCGGGTATGTCCCGCTCTGGCAGGACATCATGTCTTTGGGGAAACCCGCACGCGGGTTGACCTGGTCCGGGCCCCTCAGGCCCTGGAGGGAACGGCCGATGAGGTCAGTACGGGAATAGCCCAGTTTTCGTTCGATGGCTTTGTTGATCTCGAGGATTTTCCCTTCAGGATCGAGAATTACGACAAAATCATCGATCGTATCGAAGAGCGAATGCAGGTTCTCTTCCTCACGCCGTATCCGCTCATCGGTCTTCATCTTTTCCAGCGCCGTACCCAGCTGCTGGCCGATTACTTTGAGGAGCACTTTTTCATTATCGGTAAAGCGGTGGGGGGCTGACGAGGATACGATAAGGACACCGGTCGCCAGTCCCCCGGAAGAGACCGGGACTGCTGCAAGTGAGGAGATCCCCGACAGACCGGGCTGATCCGGCGGGAGGAGGGACGTGTCCCCGATAAATACCGCCTCGTTCTTCCCGAGCGAAAGAAACGGCGGCCGGTCGAGCAGTATCGACGGGGCAGCGTCCGGCGAGGCTACAAACAGGGCCCCCTCCCCATATTTCAGGCAGGCCTCACGGCCCTCCCTCCCGATCCGGAAGAACCCGCCGCTCTCAAAATTCATGGCCTGCAGGAGCGTCCGGATCGTTTCCCTGACATGTGTTTCCGGGCTTTTTGTTGTCTCGGAGAGGGAAATAATCCGGTTCAGGATCGAGAGGCGTGTTGCCTGGGCTGCCAGCTCCTGTTCCGCATGTTTCCGTTCGGTGATATCCACCAGGGAGAGAGAGACCAGTCCCGCACCTTCGATCCGGGTCAGGCTGGCAAGAACATCGTAACCTCCCCCGGGGGTATTCAGGCGGATCTCCCGGGGTTTTTCACCGGAAACACCTGCGGACTCTTCTTCTACCAGCGCTACGAGGACCGGGGGCAGGACCTCGGCTATCTTTACCGTATCCTCTTCGAAACATGCGATCCCGAGCAGCTCGCAGCACCGGGGATTCATCTCGCTGATGATCCCTTTTACCGGATCCATTACGCAGATTCCGTTCGATGAATGCCGGAAGAGCTCGTGGTGTTTTGTCTCATTGTCCCTGCTCCGCGAAAAGAGCGAGGCGAGCACGATACTCAGACTGACATACACATAAAACTGCATTAAGGGGATCAGGACATCTGCGTTGCCAAAGGATCCGGCGGTAGTAACAGCGATCACGAGATACGCACAGGCAATTCCCAGTCCCAGGGACACGCCATGCCGGGGATACCGGAACGAGAGGAGAATGATCGGGAAATAGAACACCTGGCTGAGGATGACCAGAAATCCCTGGGTCAGGAAGAACGTCCCGATCTCTGCAAGGATAAACGTAAAAACAACGGTACAGATGACAAATGTCTGGACAAGGGTAAACCGTTTCTGTGTCAGGATCTCCCCGTCAGAGCTCACGGAATTTCCTCCGGTACTGCAGGCCGGGGACGGTGATCTCGAAACGGGCCCCGACACCGGGCCTGCCGGTCTCCACGATCGTCATCCCGCTGATCTCGAGAATCTCCTGCACGAGGAAGAGACCCTTGCCGCCGCCATACTGGATGTTATGGGAGAACAGTCCTTTTTTCTGAGGTTCCGGGATACCCTCGCCGTTGTCCTCGACTACGAGGATCCCGTGATCGCCTTCTTCCCGCAGGCTGATCGTTATATGATCGACATGTCCCCCGTGACGGAGGGCGTTCTCGAAGAGGTGATAAAAGACCTGGGAAAAGAGCGGGTCGGCAAAGATCTCCAGCGGTTCGGTGGTATTTTCCACGATAATATTTTTCAGCGGCACTGCATCGGCTGCCGAACGGATCAGGTGCCCGATATCCTGCCATTCTTCGGTCTTGTGCCCGAGCTTGCTGTACTCCCCTTCGAACCGTATCCGGTTGCGGATATGGCGGACCAGATCGCCGGCTTTTTTAATATATTCCTGGTCGGGGGAGTCGGGCGGAAGATCCTGCCCGATCAGTTCGATGTACCCGTTGATGGCGAGCGCCTTGTTGAAGATATCGTACTGGGTGATATGGTCGATGACGGTGGCCTTGAAAAGCTCGCGTTTTAATTCCTGCTCGGCAAAGAATGCCCGGTGCTTGTAGAGCGCGATCTCTATCGAGGTATAGAGCTCGTTTTTCCGGAACGGTTTGATGAGATACCCGAACGGGTGGGTGGCAATGGCCTTGTCCACGGTCTTTGGGTCCGAGTGGGCGGTCAGAAAGATGACCGGGATCCTGTACAGGTGGTAGATATGCTCGGCCGCCGAGATCCCGTCGAGATCGCCCTTGAGCCGGATATCCATGAGGATGAGGTCGGGGCGCTTCTCGGCGGTCATCACGATGGCGTCCTGGCCGGTCATGACCGGGCCGATGACCTCGTACCCCATCTGCTGGAGGACCGACTCGATCTCCATTGCAATGACCACTTCATCTTCGACTACCAGGATACGGCCGGCCATCACAAATCTCTCCTAAAAAGATTAATCAAGCGCCTCTTTTGGTAAGGGTATGCGTATTGCAGCACCAGTAACCCCGATGGGTAACAGGATAAAGCGGTGCCATGTGACAGTGTGATAATTTCTAATGATAGTATATAGATATGCCTAAAATAATAATCATAACATTACTGCGATGTTAAGAAAAAGGGAATAATTCAATCGCAGGGTCACCGGATTCCTGCCAAAAAAGCGTCCCGGATCGCATATTCCGGGGGCAGAAAATTTCATCTTCCTTATGACACGCTTTTTTTTTTAAAAAAAAAGTGTCCTATTCCAAGAGTATTAATTACCATATTGTTCAGTAATCATTTACCCATTACCGATAACCAGAACGGCATCCGGCGGTCGGGTCAGGACCGGGGAGGTTATTTCCCGGGAGAGGAGACGATGACAGGTACGGGAACACAACAGGAGATCGTAATCGGCGTTGGCAAAATGATGTGCGCCCACTGCGCAAAGCGGGTGGAGACGGCCCTGGGCAGGCTGCCCGGCGTTCTCCAGGCCACGGTAACCCTGGAGAAGAAGCAGGTGGCGGTGGTATTCGATCCTTCGCGTACTTCACCGGAAGAGATGGAAAAAGCCATCACCGGTGCAGGATACCAGTTCCTCGGGATCGTAACGGGGGCTTGACCTGTGCCGGAACCGGAAAAAAAGAACGCCGAACTGAAAATTACCGGGATGCACTGTGCCACCTGCGCTGTTACGGTAGAAGAAGCCCTTTCCGGGGTAAAGGACGTCAGCAGTGCACAGGTAAACTTCGGGACCGAGACCGCCCGCGTGGAGTTCGATCCAAAAAAGACGAGCCTTGCCGAGCTTGAGAAAGCGGTGCGGGACGCCGGGTACGATGTGACCAACCGCGAGGTGGTCATAAAAGTCGGCGGGATGATGTGTGCCACCTGCGTCCAGACCGTCGAGGCAGCGCTCCGGGCACTGCCCGGCGTGATAACCGCAAACGTCAACCTTGCAAACGAACGGGCCTACGTTACCTACAACCCCTCGGTAACGACCGTGGCGGATATGAAAAAGGCGATCGAGGACGACGGGTACCAGTACCTCGGGATTGCCGGAGAATCAAGCGATGTCGAGGAGAAGGCCGCCCGCGAAGCGGACCTCCACGACAAGTTCATGCGGTTTGTCATCGGGTTTGCCGTAAGCATCCCGCTCATGGTCCTCATGTGGGTGCCGCTCGGGATCTCCATGCAGGCGCTTGCCTACGGGATGCTGATCGTCTCCACCCCGGTCTTTGCGTACGTTGCCTACCCGATCTTTAAGGCAGCACTCACGGCGCTCAAAAACCGGACCCTCTCGATGGACGTCATGTACGCCATGGGCACGGGGGTTGCGTACGTGGCGAGCGTGATGGGCACGTTTTCTATCGTGCTCACCAGCGACTACATGTTCTACGATACCGCGATCATGCTCGCGGCATTCCTCATGCTCGGGCGGTACCTCGAGGCCCGGGCAAAGGGCCGGACCTCGGATGCAATCAAAAAACTCGCCGGCCTCCAGGCAAAGACCGCGACCGTAATCCGGGAGGGAAAAGAGGTCGAGGTTGCCGCAGAGGATCTCGCTGTCGGCGACATCGTGGTTGTCAAACCCGGCAACCGGATACCGGTGGACGGCGAGGTCGTTGCCGGCGAAAGCTATGTTGACGAATCGATGATCACCGGCGAACCGGTCCCGCCCCTGAAAACAAAAGGAAGCAGTGTTGTGGGCGGTACCATCAGCACGAACGGCGTCCTCTCGGTAAAAGCCGCAAAAGTCGGCCGGGACACAGTGCTCGCGCAGATCATAAAACTCGTCGAGGACGCGCAGGGGTCAAAACCCCCCGTGCAGCGGATTGCCGATGTCGCGGTCACATACTTTATCCCGGCAGTCCTCCTCATCGCGTTCTCTGCCTTTGCCGTCTGGTACTTCCTCCTCGGCTCATCGCTCCTCTTTGCGCTCACCACCCTGATCTCGGTCCTCGTGGTGGCCTGCCCGTGTGCGCTCGGCCTTGCCACGCCGACTGCGGTCACGGTGGGGATCGGCCGTGGGGCGGAGCTCGGGATCCTGATCCGGAACGGCGAGGCGCTCGAAAACGGGGAGAAGGTGACGACCGTCATCCTCGACAAGACCGGCACGCTCACGAAAGGAAAGCCGGAGGTAACCGATCTCATCGCTGTCGGTATCAGCGAGGCAACTCTCCTCTCCCTTGCGGCGGCAGTAGAGAAGAACTCCGCCCACCCGCTCGCACAGGCAGTGGTCCGGGCCGCGGAGGCAAAGGGCGCACTACAGGAGACCGCAGAATCCTTCGACACCCTCGGCGGGAAAGGCGTTTATGCAAAAGTGCTCGGCGAGGAAGTACTTGCAGGCAACCGCACGCTCATGCAGGAACGGGGCATCGGCATCCCGGCCGATCTTGAAGCAACGATCCAGGCATTCGAGCAGGAGGGAAAAACCGCAGTCATCCTTGCCGCCGGCGGACAGGTGGCAGGCGTCATCGCCATTGCAGATACCTTAAAAGAGACGAGCACGGATGCAGTCCGGCGCTTTAAGGAGCACGGGATCGCGGTTGTCATGGTGACCGGCGACAACCGGCGCACGGCGGAGGCCATCGCAAAGAAGGCCGGCATCGACCGGGTAGTGGCCGAAGTCCTCCCCGACCGGAAGGCACAGGAAGTCCGCGCACTCCAGGAGAAGAAAGAGGTCGTTGCCTTTGTCGGCGACGGGATCAACGATGCCCCGGCGCTCGCGCAGGCAGATGTCGGGATCGCCATCGGGAGCGGGACCGATATCGCCATCGAGAGCGGTGAGATCGTGCTCGTAAAAGACGACCTGCTCGATGCGGTCGCGGCACTCGAACTCTCGAAAAAAGTGATGGGCAGGATCCGGGGCAACATCTTCTGGGCCTTTGCCTACAATTCGGCGCTCATCCCGGTGGGAGCCGGTCTCCTGTACCCGTTCTTCGGCTTTGTCTTCCGGCCGGAGCTCGCCGCCCTTGCCATGGCCGCAAGTTCGGTCACGGTCGTTACGCTCTCGCTCCTCCTCAAAGGGTATATACCGGAAGCAAAGAAGGAATCATAACGGAGGTAGGTCCATGGCAATCGATCCGATCTGCAAGATGACCGTCGATGAAAAGACGGCGAAATTCACGAGCGAGTACAAGGGAAAGAAGTACTATTTCTGCGCCCCGGGCTGCAAGAAGAAGTTCGATTCGGATCCGGCAAAGTACGCCTGATCCCGGGCCGGAGGGGGCCCGCCAATCCGGGCGTGCTCCTCCGCGCGATGGGGCGTAACTCTCCAAATTTCCTTTTTTTGGGCATATTTTCCCGTAATCTTGATATACCAACGACAGCATATGATTTGCAATTTAGCAACAGTCACCGGCGTCCGGTCCCCTATACGACCGACAGAAGGCATGCATTATGGCATTCTATCTCGTCAGCCCCGATCTCTTCAACTGGCTCATCCTGCCAGTCCTCATCTTTCTCGCGCAGGTAGCAAACGTCTGCATGGAGACGCTCCGGATCGTCTTTTTGTCCAAGGGCATGAAGTACCTGGCCCCGGTGATCGCATTCTTCGAGATCATCATCTGGCTCCTTGCCATCGTCGGGGTGCTCAACAACCTTTCCAATGTCTCGTACTTCCTTGCCTATGCCTTCGGGTTTGCGCTCGGGACGTACGTGGGCCTTGTCATCGAGGAGAAACTCTCGATCGGCATGGTGATCATGCGTATCATCACGACCGACGGCACCGGCGAAGCCATCCAGCAGTTTTTGCAGGCGGAAAACTACGGCTCGACCATCCTCGATGCCAAAGGCGCCCGGGGCGGGGTCAAGATGATCATCTCGCTGGTCAACCGCGACGATCTCCCCCGGATTACCCGGCATATCGAGGAGACCAACCCCGGGGCATTCTTCTCGATCGAGGACGTAAAATACGTCAACCAGGGGGTCTTTCGGCCCAAAAAACAGAACCCGTTTACCGGGTTCATCCACTCCCTTGCCGGGCCCCGAAAACGCTAAGGCCCGGGGCACTTTTCGGAAACGCAAACAACAAATCCTAATCTTTTTTTATATAAAAGGTAAACTTAACGCGATACAGTGGCAGACCCTACGCCATACCGCTGGTACCGGGAGTGTGTCCGGTCATGAAGACCAACATGCCCCTCTCAAAGCCTATCCGCAGGTATATTGCAGAGGCTGAACGCCTGCTCGATACCGAGATCACCCTTTTGCGCAAACCCGAGGCGGAACCGGCGGGAACGCTGATCGATGTCTATACCTACAACATCGACAAGAACATCATCATCTTTCCTGCCAACTACATCGGTCTTTTAAAGGACTTTGTCATCGCCAAGCAGTGCACGTACCTGCTTGTCAAGGGTGCGGCAGAAGAGCGGGGCGGGTACCGGGTCTGTTCGTACGATGCCGATTCGGTATACCGGGGCATGCGGCAGATCTACTTCGATACCTTAAAGGACGAGGCAAAGAAGGACAAGAAACTCCCGGTAAAGAAGCTCATCGAGATGCTCTTTATGCTCTACCGGCAGTTCCACGACGATCTCAACGAACTTCCCTGGAACCCGATCGTGAATGCCAGGGTCTACCACCGCATGGAGCAGCTCAGAAAGACCCAGCTCTATATCCTTTTAAAAGACGGCAAGAAAGACATGGACGAGATGTCGGACATGATGGAGATCATCCCGCGCAGGTATTTCGTGCTCGACAAGTCCATGTTCTATGCCCGGGACCTCTATCTTGCAAAGACGCTCCCCTCCGACAAGCTCATGCCGGTCGTGAACATCCCCCAGATGAAGAAGTTCGACCACCTGGAAGTAAAAGAGATGCTGACCACGCGCTGGACGCACACGGCCTGGTACCAGTCGAAAGTCTTCGGGGACAACATGCTCGAGATCATGGAGAAATACCTGCAAATCGACTGGAACGGCGAGATCACCATCGACTATTTTGCCGATCTCTACAAATCGGGCGTTGCCATGACCAATGCGCTCACCGCGTACATGACAATGAAGGACTGGTTTATCTGGGAGAAGCCCAAACACCTGCTCAATGCACTGGAAAAGTCGGAGACCTACGAGCACGAGGCCCTCAGGAAGATCTTCGGGGACCTTATCGACGACCAGAACCTGAACGGGGGCAGATCATGAGATACCAGATATTACATCATACAAAAAGGGGGTAAAAACCGTGCCGGAAAGTCAGGCAACCCGTTTTTTGAAACGGGCGGAGAGCTATCTGAAACAGACGAAGTACAAAGAAGCGCTTGCCCATGCAGACCAGGCAATCCTGCTCGAACCGAAAAACACCGCGGCATATACCCTGCGGGCTGCAATAAAGATCGACATGGGGGAGTACAAGGCCGGGATTGTCGACTGCGACCGGGCGCTCGCGGTCAACCCGAACTGGGCAGAAGCCCTCGCAAAAAAGGCGCTCGCCCTCTATTCGCTCGAACAGTACGCCCCGGCCCTTGCGGCAGCTACCCGGGCCGTCTCCTTAAATGCAAACGATGCAGAGGCCTGGTATCTCCGGGGCATCTGCCTTGAAGAGACCGGGAAGAGCGAGGAGGCCGAGGTGGCATATGCAAAGTCGCTCGAACTGGAGATCATCCTGGATATCAAGGAAGAGAGCCGGCACGTCCGGAAATAACCGGTGCGTTCCCCCGGCCCCGTTTCTTTTTTTTGCTTTTTTATTATTGATTCACGGTGCAGGAACTGTCACCTGCGATAGCATTATTAAAAGACAAACCAACTACTCGCATAAAAGGAGGTTTTTCCGGATATGCTCTCAAAAACCATAGAAGAAGCCCTGAACAAACAGGTCAACCGCGAACTCTATTCGTCCTACCTCTACCTTGGTATGTCGGCCTGGTTCGAGACCCAGAACCTCAAAGGGTTTGCCGGGTGGATGATGGTCCAGTCGGGCGAAGAACGGAACCATGCGATGAAGATCTACGAGTATATCATCGCCCGGCAGGGAAAGGTTTCGCTCGGGGAGATCGAGGCCCCCAAAGCCAAGTGGACGTCCGCCGGCAAGGTCTTTGAAGAGGTATACGCCCACGAGCAGAAGGTGACCGGCATGATCGATGCCCTCGTGGACCTCGCGGTTAAGGAGAAGGACCACGCAACCTTCGAGATGCTCCAGTGGTTCGTGAAAGAACAGGTCGAAGAGGAAGCAAACGCAGCCACAATCTGCGAGAAGATAAAGACCGTCGGAGATATTCCCGGGCACCTCTTCTATCTCGACCACGAACTTTCCAAGAGAAAGTAACTTTTTTTCTTTTTTTCACCTGCCTGAAAGCGCACGCGGTACGAACGCTCAATACCCCGGGCAACCAATCCCGGAAAAGAGGGAGAATCCGGTATGACAAGCAAGGTCTGGTTTGCCAGCCTCCGGGCAAGGTCGCCCGAGGACAGTACCGAGGCAAAGGTACGAAAGCTCTTTGATGCGGCGGGGATGTCGTCCTGTATCCACAAACAGGACAAAACCGCGATAAAACTCCACTTCGGCGAGAAGGGAAACGACTCCTACATCAGCCCGGTCTTTGTCCGGCAGGTCGTGGAGAAGGTAAAGGCCGCAGGGGCCCTGCCGTTTGTAACCGACACCAACACCCTGTATCTCGGGAGCCGTGCAAACGCCGTCGATCACATCACCACGGCCATCCTCCACGGCTTCGATTACGCTGTGGTCGGGGCACCGGTGATCATCGCCGACGGCCTGTCCGGGAAGAATACCGCACCGGTCGAGATCCGGAAAAACCATTTCCAAACGGTCACGATTGCAGGCGACATCGTTGCAGCGGACAGCATGATCGTGATGACCCACTTCAAGGGCCACGAGATAGCCGGCTTTGGCGGGGCGATTAAAAACCTCGCCATGGGCTGCGCACCGCCCGCGGGAAAGCGCGACCAGCACCAGGCTAAGCCGTACACCATAAACGATCTCTGTATAGGGTGCGGGAAGTGCACGCGGGTCTGCCCGAAGTCGGCGATCACGCTTGTCGAGAAAAAGTCCGTTATTAACCGGAACCTCTGCATCGGCTGCTTTGAGTGCATGACGGTCTGCCCGTCCCATGCCATCGATATCGACTGGGAGACCGAGATCCCGCTCTTTACCGAGCGGATGGTCGAGTACGCGTACGGTGCGGTAAAAGGAAAGGAAGGCCGGGTGGGCTACCTCAGTTTCCTTACCCGGATCACGCCCGACTGCGACTGCGTGCCGTGGAGCGATGCCTCGATCGTGCCGGATATCGGCATCCTTGCCTCCACCGACCCGGTGGCAATCGATGCGGCGGCCTGCGATCTCGTGAACAAACAGCCGGGCTTTAAGGAATCCTTCCTGACCCACCACCACGAACCGGGCGACGACAAGTTTGCCGGGATGCGGCCGAACACCGACGGCCCGCGCCAGCTCCGGTATGCCGAGGAGCTCGGGCTGGGCAGCCGCACCTACGAGCTGATCCGGATATAACTTTTTTTAGTTAGTCTACGAACCGATCCATCCAGACGTAGGTCTTTTCGGATTCAAGGCCGTACGTTGTAACATACCCGGTAAGGAAGGTATCCTCTTTATCGATGAGCGTGGAGAGGTACGCGATCCCCTGGCATTTGAGCCGGGCAAGGAGCGCCTCCATGAAGAGCCGGCCATACCCCCGGCCCCGGTTCCCCGGCCGGAGGTAAAAGTTATCGAGATATGCCCAGTGCGAGGACATGATCTTGCAGAAGAGGAAACCGGCGATCCCGTCTTCATCCTCAAGCACCAGGAGGATATTCTCCTTCGGCGCTGCAACCCATTCTTCAAGTTCGCAACGCTCGTAGAACCGGATCGCGGAACTGACGCCAAAGGCCGGTTCTGCCGTGCCGATCGCAAAGACTGCATCAATATCGGCAGGGGTGGCACGGCGGATAACGGGCGATGGTGCCGGCTGACCCTCCCCCGGGGATCTGCTCCCCGTATACGCGATGCCCGGGCCCTCTCCCCGGGAGGTGTCAGAAGACATAGGGAATGAGTGCCTTTACCTCGCGCCGGTACCGGGCGTAGTCTTCCCTGAATTCTTCTTCAAGGACCTGCTCTTCCATCCGGGACTTCATCACAAAGAGGACAAAGACGAGGAGGACGCAGGTAAACACAATGACATACCCGGTACCAATCGCCGTCCCGAGCAGCCCCAGCGTTATGCCGGAGTAGATTGGGTGACGCACGTACCGGTACGGCCCGGTCCGGGTGAGGGTGTGCTGTTCGTGGATAAGGGGAAGGCCGCTCCAGTTCCTGCCAAGATGGACCCGGGCCCAGACCGCAAACCCGAGGCCGGCTGCGGTGATGAGAAGGCCGGCCGCCGCAGCCCAGATACTGTCGGGCACGATCTGTTCTGCAAGGAGCCCGGGCAGGAACCAGGAAACAAGGACGACCCATACGATGACCCAGACAAACCCGTACAGGAGGAACATGAGCCGGGGCTGCCGGCGTTTCACCGGGTTCCGGGTCTGCCATGCGGAAACGAGCCAGTACGCGTAGAATATAATCCAGAGCGCTGCAAAGAGAAGATAGACGACCTGCATGGTGCCAGTCCTTTATGGCCCGGAAACATTTGCCGGGTAACAGCGATCCGGTGAGCACCGGAACGTAATCAAGGTATGTACCGATGCAGGAGATGGGGCGGGCATGAAGCATGGCAGGGGAGCCCGGGCTCCAGATCCGAAGCGTTAAAAACCGGCAGCCTGATACTCCCCGTACCGCAAACAAAATTTTTTTGGGGGGGGATGGTGTTTTTCCTATGCAGGGATGGTGTCGTGCAGGATGTATTCTGGCAGCCTGCCTTATGGTTGCCGGGCTGGCAGTGATCGCCGGGTGTACGCAGCCGGTGCAGGACCCGACGCTCGTAAAGACCAGTGCCGGTTACGTATCGGGAATCAACCAGAGCGGGATCCGGGTCTATCTCGGGATCCCGTTTGCAGCCCCGCCGGTCGGCGACCTCCGCTGGAAGCCCCCGGCTCCTGCCCGGTCATGGTACGGCACAAAGGCGGCAACCGCGTACGGGGCAACCTGCCCGGAGGCACAGAAGAGTTCCCCGGCGGGAGGTGCCGCCCAAAACACGAGCGAGGACTGCCTGTACCTCAATGTCTGGACACCGGCAGCAAACGCGAGTGCGAAATTGCCGGTCATGGTCTTCTTCTATGGAGGGGGATTTACGAGCGTGGAAGGCTCGATGCCCATGTACAATGGCACTACCCTTGCAAAGCAGGGTGTTGTTGTCGTTACCACCAACTACCGGATCGGGGCGCTGGGATTCCTTGCCCACCCGGGTCTTGACCGGGAATCCCCGCACAATGCCTCGGGCAATTACGGGATTCTCGACCAGCAGGCCGCCCTGAAATGGGTGCAGAAGAACATCGGTGCGTTCGGCGGGGATCCTTCCCGGGTAACGATCTTTGGCCAGTCGGCCGGAGGAGAGAGCACCTACATCCACCTGGTCTCGCCCGAAAGCAAAGGGCTCTATAGCCAGGCTATCGTGGAGAGCGGTCCTTTCTTTGCCCATGGGGCGATCATCAACGCCACCCACCCGAAGGATTATGCCGAAGCGTTCGGGACCGGGTATGCAGAGAGCCTCGGGTGCTCCGGCCCGGATGCCATTACCTGCATGAGAAATACGAGCCCTGCTGCCCTGATCGCTGCAACGCCTTCGTCACCGTCGGAGTTCCAGAGCACCCACACGGTCATGTTCGAGCCCAACATCGACGGGTGGGTCCTGCCGGATAGTCTCGACAACCTCTACCGCGACCACCGGGAAGCGGCGATCCCCCTGATGGTCGGGAACAATGCCAATGACGGGACAACGCTTTCGGCAGATGCCAACATGAGCGTCCCGGAATACCGGGCCTTCCTTGCAAACCGGTTCGGCAGCGATGCTGACGTGGTCTTTGCACGCTACCCGGCCAATTCCACAGCAGAAGTCCAGCTCCGGCTCGCGCAGATCATGGAGGACATGGACTTCATAGACTCGGTAAAATATGCGGCAGATTCGATGAGCACGATCAGCCCCGACACGTACATGTACCGGTACTCGTACATCATCCCCGGGCAGCCCCAGGGGGCATTTCATGGCAGCGAGCTTGTCCTGCTCTTTTCCGTGCCCGGGATCCCCGTAGATCCGGCGGTTGCCGGAACGGTGGTGGACCTCTGGACCCGGTTTGCAAAGACGGGAGACCCGAACGGCGGGACGAACCTGATCTGGCCGAAGTACACGCAGGCTGCGGGCCAGTATCTCGATATCAATACTACCTCTTCGGTCAGGACCGTGTGAGTTCCCCGCAATCCCTGCCGGTTCCCCTTAAGAGAAGACAACACTCCGGCCGGGCAGGGACTGCGCACCCGGCGGCAAAAACGGGTTTATGAAAAAAGGGAGAGTCCGGATCGCTCATCCGGCAGGTTCCGGCACAGCGGGAACCTGCCAGTCCTTGTTGAACTCTGTTTCGATCCGGTCGAGGATCGGCTGCTCTGTCACGAGAATCCCCAGGTTCCGGCTCTGGTCCAGGGATTCCGCGGCAAAGTATGCCGAGCCCACGTACGCAACCTGTTTTTGCGTCCCGTAATCGGCAACCGCCACCTTGGCGTGGATGTACGGCGCAGCGATCGATTTTGCCTTGGCGCCGCTCGCGGTAAGCGCGGCAAGCGCCGGGGCATTGATGTTCGTCCCGCTGCTGCCGATATTATCGGCTGCAAGCACCCGCACGGCAACGCCCCGCCCCGATGCATTGCACAGCGCCCCGATCACCTGCGGGTCGGTGATCGCATCGTTATAGACATCAAGCGTTTTCGAGGAGTTGTTGATGAGCCGGAGGATCTTCTCCCGGGCATTGACCGGGCTCCAGACAAGCGCCGGCTGGTCGGGAGTTACGTTCCGGTAATTCCAGTCCGCCTCGAAGACGTCCTCGATCTCCCTGACCTGGGCCGGGTCGTTTGTCACTACCCCGAAGTCCCGGGTTGTCCCAAAGAATGTCTGGTCCAGGTTGAGCGTCATGATGAGTGCAACCGACCCGTCGGCGGTGAGCGTCTTCTGGTGGGTGAGGGTAAATACGGGAGACCCGGGCATCATCTTTACCCCGAGCGGGGTGAGGTTTGCAATGGCGTAGTTGTTCGGGTTCGTGACATTCTCTTCGGCAAACGAGGCATTGTTGTAGATGATCCGGACCGATACGCCCCGCTTCTGTGCCGCGGCGAGCGCAGCAACGATCTCCGGGTCGTCAAGCTGGTAGATGGTGAGCGTGATGGTCTTTTGTGCGCCGTCAATGGTCCTGAGGACAATGGCCCGGCCGTCATTGGGTTCGACAAAGATCGTGTGGATCCCCGAACTTCCCGATGTGGCGTTCACGGAGGTCCCGGCATTTGCCTGCCCGGGGGAGGGCGTCCCGGTGCAGCCTGCGGCAACAGCGGCAAGGACCGCACACGCGATAACGGCAACGATGAGGAGCTGCGTTCTGGCATTCATTGGTTCTAGGATACCACGCAGGGGTACATAAGCTATCCGGATGTTTTTTTTTAAGATTTGCGTGGCGCTCCGGATCCCGTTTCAGGATCCCGTTGGGGGAGGGGGTACCCCCTACCCCCCCACCCTCTTTTTTTCAAAGTGGGGGTCACCCCCCTCCCCCTTCCGGCCCGGGATGACCCTCCCTTCGCCAGAAATGATATGCCCGCCGGATTTGTTTCTCCGTCGTGACTCCACGCGAAACAAAGGATCCGGTTCTGGAAAATCCGCACGGTTCTCGCAGGACCCGGGGGGGAGGGGGTGCCCCCCACCCCCCCTCCCTTCTTTTTTTTAAGCGGGGGGTACCCTCCCCCCCCATGTGCCGGCATGGCAGGGGGTACCCCCCTCGCTATTCACGGGAAAATCCCGGAAGGACCCGGAAAAGATCCGGGAAAAGCGGGAAGAGGACCGGAAGAAACTGGAAAAGTTCTCCGCTCTTTTTTCCATATTCCTGCGGTATATATCCCCGGGGATGGAGACAAGAGTGTAAGGCCCGAAGATCCGGGCAGGAGAAGTCCCCCATGAACGCAGAACACATACCAGAACCAGCCCGCAACGGATTCAATGCCCTCCCGACCCCCGAGAAGGAGTGGTTTTTGATCCGGGTCCGGAAGCTGACGCACCGGGCAGCGGGTAATGAACAGCCGGCGATGAATGGCCGGGCTGCTGTGTAAGAAGGCTGAAAATATAAACGGGGGGCGAGCCGTTCCCCCGCTAAAAACGGATCCTCTTTTTTGATAACATTCCTCCAGAAACGCACTCTTGTGTGGGATATCTGGATCTAGATAACTCATGACTGAATCTGATGAGGGAGTGTTCGTGACAGGAAAATGGCCGTTAGGACATTCACAAAAGAAGCTCACGGTAAATGTATTGTTTTGTTTGGTGAATTTCTAATATATAGGGCAGAGGTCATTCGTAAAAGAAAAACAACGCAATTGCAGTTATCGTAATACTCCAAAAATTAAATAGGATTTATTTTTTTCTCTTTACTCTAATTTTAACCATCCTATTCACCACGTCAACACATAATGGAAATAGGTTTTGGACATCCTCGATATCGTACATTAAATCGGGATGTTGTGTGGGATTTCGATAATTTTCTCTAATGTTATCCAAATTATTTAAAAGGGATATTGGTATTGAAGGATCTTTTAAACTACGCAATTCCTTTACCATATCAAACCAGGATATAAATGAATTTTGATTTTTCTTGGGCACTTTTTTCTTCTTATAATATAATTGTCTCAATTCCGCTTCTGTGCCACGTAATAAATGAAATGCTGCTGCTGTTGCTCGTTCAAACGCAATACATTTACATCCCTCTTTAAAGTCATATTGTGTTGTACTGGATAATTCATCGAAAATATTGGCTTCCATCAAACATGGCACGTTATTTAATAGTTTTTCAACTTCTATTCGTTTATCAGTTACAATATATGCAGAATATCCTTGTGACTCGGCAAAAAGTACATTGCGTAATCCCTTCATTATTTCTTGTAATTCCTTTGCTTCATCCTCTGAAAATACAGCATCTTTATCTTTATTTTTAATTTTTTCTTGAAAGATTTTTAAAGTAACTGCAGCTCTTGCCGTTACTTTTAAATTGTTTTTATCTAAATTGTTTAAAAAACGGACTATATTCTCTAAATATCGACCGTTTCCATGAATTAAACCCCCAGATTCTGCATCTTGAAGAAACCTAAGCTCAGTTCCAAAAAGTATCCAATAGTCTATTGTCTGAGATTTCATACTAATCTATTTTAAGATTTACATGCATTATATTGTTTTTATAGTATTTGTTTTACGAGTTTAACTATCGATAGGAATGTTATTAATAAAACGATAATACCTTAGACGTTTTAGGAGATACAATACGTCTACAGATTAATAAAAAAAATAGTATTGTGTATTAAAAGTCCGTCATAACCCGGAACTGGTCGATCTCTTCGCGGTTGAGCTGCTCGATGAACTCGTTTGCCGCGTGCTCGATGTCCTTGCTCGCGGTGATACCGCGGCCGACCACGAGAATATCTGCTCCGGCCTTAAGTGCGTCCTTTACAACCTCGACACGGATACCGCCGGCGGTTGCGCAGAGGAGCTTGCCGCCCGCTGCCTTCTTCATCGCCGGGATGTCGCCCCATGCATGGGCGGTCTCTTCGGTATCGATGGCGCGGTGGAGCTCTACGATGTCGGGCTTCACTTTAAGCTTCTCGATGAGCTTTGCCGGGCTCTGCACGTTGAGCATATCGATGATCGAGTAGATGCCCACCTTGCGGGCCTCGGAGATTGCCTTCTCGATGGTCGAGACCGGGGCAAGGCCCGAGACCACGACCGCGTCGGCCGTTGCATCGGCTGCCATGCGGGCTTCGAGGTTGCCCGTGTCGAGGATCTTCATGTCCGCGATGATGAATGCATTGGGGCGGAGCTTCCTGATCTCGCCGATAACATTTAAGCCGAACTTCTTGATCAGCGGGGTTCCCGCCTCGATGATCACGTGATCGTTCTGCGGCACTTCCTTTAAGACCTGGGCAACCTTGCCCATGTCAACGAGGTCCATTGCCACCTGCAGGTACGGCGGGTCCCAGAGGCGCTGCACCTTGAATCCCATGATACCGTGCGCTGCCCGGTCCTTCTCGTAGACAAGGGTCTTTGCGTCGGGGAACTTCTCGAGCGCCCGGTGGAGCGCGAGCTTGGTTGCACCGTAGTTGTACCGGTAGATCCGGTTGTAATCCTTTGCCTCGGGGTGGACAAACGCGGAGGCGATAATTGCGATATCCTCAATGTCGAGGTCCTTAAATGCGCCCTCTTCGAGGCAGTCGGCGATTGCCTTTGCAACCGCGGCCTGGACCGGGCCGAACATCTCGTTGACCTGCTCCATGTCCTTTAAGGTCACCTTGGGGATGATGACCGTTGCAGGCTTGGTGAGCAGGTTGGGGCGGACGACCGCAAGGAGCGGGGTGTGGCCCATGGACAGCTGCGATACCGCGTTTGCGAACGCGTTCCCGACCGGGCCTTCCTTGTTGCCCAGTAAAAGATCGATGTGGGCGAGTTCTGCGCCCTCACCGATGAGTGCTTCTCCGACAAGATACATGTGAATCTATTATCTCCGATTATGTATGGGACTGCCAACCATGATAAGATTACGGGGAGATGCCCCCATGGGATCAGGCCCGGAGGGTGCCGGAGAATACCTCTGCCGCATGGCCGGCAAGGAGGACCCGGTCGCCGGCAGGCGTGACCCGTACCGTTCCCCCGCGTTCCGAGCACTGGAACCCGGTCAGGGTTGCCTTCCCGAGCTTCTCTCCCCAGTACGGCCCGAGGCAGCAGTGGGCGGAGCCCGTTACCGGGTCCTCGGGGATACCGGCCGACGGCGCAAAGAACCGGGAGACAAAGTCCACGTCCGGGAGATCGGAGGCCGCGGTCACGATGACGCCCCGGGCAGGGAGCGCGGCGAGCAGGGCGAGGTCGGGCTCGCAGTCGCAGACATCGGATGCGGACGGCAGCTCCGCGAGGATGTCGAACCGGTTCTTCCCGGTAAAGACCGGGACCGCCCCGAGCGCTTCGGCAAGACCGGGAACGGGCGGGATCGCCCGGGCCGGTTCGGCCGGGAAGTCGAGCACGATCCAGTCGCCGTCTTGTCGTGCGGTAAGCGTCCCCGAGAGAGTCTCAAACGAGAGGGGGGAGCCCGGTGCCGCGTGACCGGCCGACCAGAGCACATACGCGGAGGCAAGGGTTGCATGCCCGCAGAGCTCCACTTCCTTTACCGGCGTAAACCAGCGCAGGTTCCACTGCCCGGCGGACGGGCCCGAAAAGAGAAACGCCGTCTCGGAGTGTTTGAGTTCGGCAGCCACCTGCTGCATCCACCCGGGCTCGGCCGGGCCGTCCATGACGCAGACGCTGGCAGGGTTCCCCCGGAAGGGGTGGCCAGTAAAGGCATCGACAACGTGCAGTTCGCAGCTCATAAAAGGGGATTGTCAGGCCGGCCGATAAAGGATCCGAAAAGAACAGATGAGACGGACTACCCGCTCACGGGATTATTTTTAGAGAAAACGTGGGGTTGGTGAGATTTGAACTCACGATCGACGGGTCTCTCCGACATGCGCATCAGTGCTCCAACGGGTCATCATCTTTTATCAGCAGACCCATTGTTCATCATCTGCGAGCACGTTTTTTGAACGCAAAGACCGCTGGAGCCCGTCGCCATTCCGGGCTTGGCCACAACCCCGCCCGTCATGCAGCATGTTGCTACAGCTGACTGTACAAAATCGTGCTGACAAAATTTAAGTGTTGTTACCGGACGCCCGGTTTTCCCGCCACAGGCAGCCCTGCAAGGCCCGTCGGTTTTCCCCGGCCCAGTCTCCAAAAGACACCGACGAACGCCGGGGCGGCACTAATGATATATGCTCTTCTCCCCCCATATTTTACGATGGCTCAGGGTATCAGTTACACGTGCGGCACCGCAGAGTACCCGCTGCTGGGGATGACCATCGGGGAAATGCTGGACGTGATCGCAGCAAAATATCCGGATAACGAGGCCGTGGTCTCGGTCCACCAGAACATCCGCTGGACGTATAAGGAGTTCCGCGAGAAGGTCAACGAGGTAGGCCGGGCGCTCATGGGCCTCGGGGTAGAAAAAGGCGACCGGGTCGGCATCTGGGCAATGAACCATGCCGAGTGGATCGTAGTCCAGTTCGCAACCGCGAAGATCGGGGCGATCATGGTCAACATCAACCCCGCCTACCGTACCTACGAGCTCGAATACGCCTTAAAGCAGGCCGAGATCCAGACCCTGATCCTCCAGGGGCGGTTCAAGACCTCCGATTACGTGGGGATGTTCTACGAGGCCTGCCCCGAAGCCTACGAGCAGAAGGCGGGAAAGGTCTCAAGCGAGAAGTTCCCCTTCTTAAAAAATGTCGTCTTTATGGGGGACATCCCGTATAACGGCATGTTCACCTGGCCCGAGTTCATGAAGAAGGCCGAAGAGATCTCGCAGGACGAACTGGTCGAGCGGGGCGAGTCGCTCACGTTCGACGATCCCATCAACATCCAGTACACGAGCGGTACGACCGGGTTCCCCAAAGGCGTTGTCCTCACCCACCACGGGGTCTTAAACAACGGCTACATCATCGGCTCGGGCATGGGCTTTACCGAGAAGGACCGGCTCTGCATCCCGGTACCGTTCTACCACTGTTTCGGGATGGTCCTCTCCAACATGGCCTCTGCCACCCACGGCTCGACCATGGTGCTTCCCTGCCCCACCTTCGATGCCGAGGAGGTCTTAAAGACGATCGAAAAAGAGCGCTGCACCGCCGTCCACGGCGTGCCCACGATGTTCATTGCCGAGCTCTCCCTCCCGAACTTTGGGAAATACAATCTTTCCACCCTGCGCACGGGCATCATGGCCGGTTCCCCCTGCCCGATCGAGGTGATGCGGAAGGTCAATACCCTCATGAACATGCGGGACATCGTGATCGTGTACGGCCAGACCGAGACCTCGCCGGGCGTTACCATGACCACGACAAAAGACCCGCTCGAACGCCGGGTCACGACCATCGGCAAAGCCTTCCCGCACACGGAGCTCAAGATTGTGGACCCCAAAACCGGCCGAATTGTCCCGATGGGCGAGGTCGGCGAAGTCTGCGCCCGCGGCTACTGCGTGATGAAATGCTATTACAACAATCCGGCCGCCACCCATGCAACCCTCGACAAGGACCACTGGAACCATACCGGAGACCTTGCCACCATGGACGAGGAGGGCTACTTTAAGGTCGTGGGCCGGCTAAAGGACATGGTGATCCGGGGCGGGGAGAACATCTACCCGCGCGAGATCGAGGAGTTCCTCCACCACCACGAGAAGGTCTCCGATGTGTACGTGGTCGGCGTGCCGGACGTGAAGTACGGCGAGGAGCTCTGCGCCTGGATCAAAGTAAAGAGCGGGCAGGCACTCACCGAGAGCGAGGTAAAAGAGTTCTGCAAGGGAAAGATCGCCCACTTCAAGATCCCCCGGTATGTCCTCTTTGTCGACGACTTCCCCATGAGCGTGACCGGCAAGATCCAGAAGTTTGCCATGCGGGAAGAGTCCATCAAAAAACTGGGCCTTGAATCCGCAGACGGGATCAAGACCGCATAAAGAGCCCGGCCCCGTCCTCTTTTTTTTAAGAAAAAAATTATTCCGCTTCGGCGGGCCGCTCGTCTTTCCCCCGTGCAAGGGAGGCAAAGATGCCGATCACGCACATCACGGTAAAGATCATGAAAAGCCAGTGCAGGCTTGCGGTGAACTGCGGGTAATACTGCGGCGTGATCTCCACATCACCGATGAAGATGGCAAAGATCATCATCGCGATACCCATCGAGAGCATCTGGCCGAGAAGACGGACCGTCCCGTTGATCCCCGATGCGACACCGTAGTACCGCTTCTCCACCGCGCTCATGATCGCGTTTGTATTCGGCGACGAGAACAGGCCGAAACCCAGCCCGAGGAGCATGAGCACGGCAATGATATACCAGAGCGGGGTTGCTGCGGTCAGGAAGACAAAGAGGAAGAGCCCCAGTGCGGAAAGACCCATCCCCACCGATGAGATCACCTGCGAGTCGTACCGGTCCGAGAGCCAGCCGGCAAAGGGCGAGACAAGCATCTGGACAAACGGGGCTGCGACGATAATCAGGCCGGCGTGTTCCGCTGAGAAGCCTTTGGTGTACTGGAGGTCGAGGCTGAGCAGGAAGGCAATCGCGTACGTTGCAGCATAGTTGATAAGCGCCGCAAGGCTCGAAAACGTGAAGATCCGGCTCCGGGTAAAGAGCTTCATGTCGAGGACCGGGCAGGCCTGATGCAGCTCGAACCAGACAAAGAAGGCCAAAAAGACGATACCGGCAATCACGAGTGCGCCCCCGTACACGGCCGGGAGAACAGAGAACCCGTACATGAGCGCCACGAGGCCGACACTGTAGATCAGCGATCCGATAAGATCGAAGTGTTCTCCTGCGCATTCGGCCCACTCGCCTTTGAGTTTCCACAGGACAAGGGCGATCGCACCGATAGCAATGGGCACGTTGATGTAGAATATTGTCTGCCAGCCGAAGAGATCGGTAAGGATCCCGCCGGCAAACGGCCCGATCGTCAGGCCGAGGTACACGGCTGTGATGTAGATGCCGAGCACTTTTCCCCGTTCGCCCGGGGGGTAAACCGCGATCAGGATCGCAGCCGCGGTTCCGTAGATCATCGCTGCGCCAATCCCCTGTAAAACCCGGACCGCGATCATCTGCTGCTCGGTTGCAACAAGGGTCATGACCAGCGACGCAGCCCCGAATACCGCAAGGCCACATAAAAAGACCTTCTTTCTCCCGTAGATATCCGCGATCTTCCCGAACGGCACGAGGAACAGGGCGGATGCGAGGATGTATGCGGTCGCAACCCAAGAGAGGGCGATTGCGTCCATGTGGAACTGGGTACCGATAGTAGGGAGGGCAATGTTGACCGCAGAACCGTCAAAAGGCGTTAAAAAGCCGGCAAGGATCGCGATTAAAAGGACAATGTGCTTCTCGGTCGCGGTTACCGGCCGGGCCGGGGTCCGGCAGATCGCGGGACTCTGGGCTGCGGCATCGCCGTTTGCAGGTTCTAATGACTGCATTTTTTTACCCTCGCTTCCGGGCAGGTAGAATAAAAAGGAGAATGATATCGGCCTTTTTTTAAAATACGCCGAACCAGGCCATGTACGAGGCAATCACCATCACGACGACAAGGACGATCAGGATCTTGTACCCGCACTTCTCGCAGATGCCAAATGCCGACGGGTGGCAGTCGTGGCAGAACTCGGATTTGCAGATCTTGCAGGTTTTAGAGTGATTGTGTTCCGAATGCTTCTCACAGCACGTCATAGTGCAAAAGTTTGCCCGGGATAGGGTAAAGATATGTCGGATATGATCCGGGGGATTACTGATCCATCAGGCCGTTGATGAGCCGGGCGACACGATCCTGGGCCTCGCGGGTCGCCTCATGATCGGGTGCGAGCGAGACCGTGATGATATCGCCTTCGCTGCACCCTTCCGGAAGAAGGACTGACGGTATGTTGAACCGGAGAAAATCCCGGTCGGGAAGCACAAGCACCGCGGTGGGATCCCCGATGCGCTCGATAACGGCTTTCATGAAAAAAAGGATCAGGCAGTCTGTGCCCGTTTCACCAGGTTCTTTGCGGCATCCGCTGCACCGGCAAGGACTTCGTGCTCGCCCGGGATCTCGCGGTCGAGCATCAGGACGCGCCCGGCGCAGATCGTGGTCTCCACCGCAGCCCCGCTGCATGCGTACACCAGATTCGATGCCGCATTGTGGAGGGGCGTGTTGCAGGCCGTGCGGGTCGGGACAAGGATAAGGTCGGCAGGTGCGCCTGCGACAAGGGTCCCGGTGCCAAAGCCCAGTGCCTTTGCCCCGTTGGTGGTGGCCATTGCAAGAGCCGCCGGTGCCGGGAGCACGGTCGGGTCGTTCCAGAAGAACTTCTGGAGCAGGGCAGCGATCTTCATCTCCTCGAACATGTCAAGGTTGTTGTTCGAGGCGCAGCCGTCAGTCCCGAGGCAGACGTTTGCCCCTGCCGCAACCAGCTTCTGGTACGGGAGCGCCCGGTGGGTGGCAAGCTTCATGTTGCTTGCCGGGTTGTGGGAGACCGAGACCCCGCGTTTCCCGAGCAGCGCACATTCGCCGTCATCCAGCCAGCAGCCGTGGGCTGCAATGGTCTTTGGCGTGAGCGCCCCGCATGAATCGAGCAGGGCGGCAGGGCGTTTCCCGTGCTGCGCAACGCAGTCGTTTACCTCTTTTTCCGTCTCGGAAAGGTGGATGTGGAGGGGAATCTCCTGCTCTTTTGCAAACTCCGCACACCATTTCAGGCCCTCGGGTGAGACCGTGTAAGGAGCGTGCGGCCCGGCAGCGGCCCGGATCCGCGGGTTCTTCAACCCTTTGATATGGGAGACCAGCGCCTCGGTCGCTTTGCACTCGTGCTCCCGCTTTGCGGCATCGCCGAGATCGATGAACCCGTAACAGAGCAGGGCCCGGATCCCGCTCTCGTCCACGGCCTTTGCCGCGGACTCCATGAAGAAGTACATATCGTTAAAGGCAGTCGTCCCGGTCCGGATCATCTCGAGGCAGGCAAGTTTCGTGCCCCAGTACACGTCGTCTGCCGTAAGATGGGCCTCAAGCGGCCAGATCTTGGTGGCAAGCCAGTCCTGCAGGATCATGTCGTCCGCATAGCCCCGTAAAAGGGACATTGCCGCATGGGTGTGGGTGTTTGCAAGGCCGGGAAGCGCAAGCGCCCCGTCGCCGTCAATAATAAACTCCGCCTCGCCCCGGTGGCGCTTGCGGATATCGTGGCCGATATCGGTGATGGTCTCGGATGCATCGATAAAAATGTCGACCGGCGTTTTCTCCGCGACAACATTGGTAATGAGCACGGACTTCTTTTTCCCGAATATATCAGTAGTCTGGTGATTCTGTTCCGTCATGGCAACTCCTCATTCATCCCATCTTTTCTATGATCGCGCCCAGGGTCTCTTCGGTCCTTTGGCAGTTCTCCTTTGCAGTGGAGAGGATGTGGTCGAAGCTGAGCACATCCTTCCCCAGACCGTTTGCATAGTTATCGATCGTGCAGAGCGCGGCAAAGTCCATTTTGAGTTCGCAGGCAAGCGTTGCCTCCGAGGCAACCGTCATGCCGACCACATCGGCAACCTTGGCGAGCGCCGCAACCTCAGCAACGGTCTCGATCCGGGGCCCCCGGGTCTGGACATAGACCCCGCCGAGCCGGGCTTCGGGGACCGTCCGCGAAAGCTCTTCGGCAAATGCCCGGGGGAGCTCCGGCATCACATGCTCGATCTTATGATCATGGATCGAGGGAATGTCGGTCACGCTCATATAATCGGTCGGGATCAGGACGGTGCCCGGCGGGATCGCTGCTTTAAGCGACCCCGACGACCCGAACGCAACGATCCGGTCCACCCCGGCCAGTGCAAGGGCGGCAAGGTTTGCCCGGTAATTGATCCGGTGCGGCGGCCTGCCGAACTGGTGGCGCATCAGCATCACGATCTCCCCGTTGAGGATCTCGGCGCTGCCAAACGGGGTTGCAACCGTCTCCTTTTTTAGTTCCGGTAAGGTAGAGAAGAGCAGGCTTGTCCCGCCGATGATGCCAAGCATTCAGGCACGCCCCCTCTGCCCGGAAAAAGCGGGGCTGCCGTTTGCACGTTGTTTCTCCATGAAGACCTTCTGTCAAGGGTAGGTTGCCCCGGAACTAATACCTAGCGAATCACAGGGGGGGTGCGACCAGCAGACGTAAATTTTCCGGTATCCCAATAACTGCGTATGGGCCTTTTCGACACGGTGAGCGACGCGAAGATCAAGTCTGGGGAATGCACGGATATCTACTTTGTCCGGACCGAGGAGATCCTCAAAAAGGAGGGGATCAACCCGCTGGTCTCGATGGAAGTAACCGCTGCTGCTCTTCCCGATACCTGGGGTATCTTCTGCGGCCTTGCCGATGTGCTCGCGCTCCTCGAAGGGGTGCCGGTAACGGTCGATGCCCTGAAGGAGGGCACGCTCTTTTTTGCCGGCGAACCGGTGGTCCGGATCACCGGGCGCTACCGGGACTTCTGCCGGTACGAGACCGCCATTCTCGGTTTCCTCTGCCACGCCTCAGGGATCGCATCGGCAACCGCCCATATCATGTGCGAGACAAAAGGAAAGCCGGTGTACTCCTTTGGTTCCCGCCGCCAGCACCCCTCCATTGCGATGATGATCGAACGGGCGGCCTGGATCGGGGGTGCGGACGGGGTCTCGAACACCTGCGCCCCCCCGGGTATGCCCGTTGTCGGCACCATGCCGCATGCAATGGTGATGTGTTTTAAGAACCCCGAAGAGGCATGGCGGGCCTTTGACCGGGACGCCCCGAAGGCCGTGCCCCGGATCATGCTCTGCGATACCTACTGCGACGAGAAAGCGGAATCGCTCCATGCAGCGGAGTGCGGGGCGACCGCGGTCCGGCTCGATACGCCCCGGTCCCGGCGCGGGAACATGCGGGCGATCATCGACGAAGTCCGCTGGGAGCTCGATTCGCACGGCTATTCCCGGGTGCAGATCTTCCTCTCGGGAGGGGTCACCAGAGACGATGTGATTGCCTACCGGGACTGCGTGGATGCGTTTGGGATCGGAGGCGCTATTGCGAATGCTCCCGTGGTCGACTTTGCCATGGATATTGTGGAGATCGAAGGAGTGCCAAAGGCAAAGCGGGGAAAAAAGAGCGGGATAAAACAGGTCTGGGAGCTGGTCTGCGGAAAGCACCGCACCCTGCCGGCCGGGCAGGCCGCCCCGGCAAATGCCACGCCCTTAATCGTCCGGTACATCGAGAACGGGAAGATCGTGCAACAGTCCGAAATACCGACGGCGCGGGGACGGGTGCTTGCCTGGATCCGGCATGTTGCCGAAGAGGCAGCGAATCCGGACGCAACCGCAAAAAAAGAGAGAAAGAACGGTGCGAAAGGAAAAGCCGGGGCAAAATCCCCGGAGTAACGGGTCGCACCGTTCCATTGCCACCCCCTGTTTTTTGCCGGTCTTTCCCCCAATTCTTTTAACCTATGCCGTTCTACACTGTTAGAGCGGGCCGGTAGATCAGTGGTAGATCGCTTCCTTGGCATGGAAGAGGCCGCGGGTTCAATTCCCGCCCGGTCCATTTTTCTGATCCGTTTTTAATCACCTTTTTATACTTCCCGGCAAACGGTATGTCAGGAGACCATGCGCATCCGCGACCTGATCCTTCCCGAAGACCAGATCTTTTTTGCCCTCTTTAAGGATATGGCCCAGAAGATCAACGAGGCTTCGGCAACCTTAAACGAGATCACCCACGAGCTCCCGGAAGGGATCGAAAAAGCCCATAAGATCCGCCAGATCGAACATCTCGGGGACGAAGTAACGAGGCATATCTACGAGCGGCTCAACGAGTCGCTGATCACGCCGCTCGAACCCGATGAGATCGCCCGCCTTGCCCCGGCTCTCGACGATGTCCTCGACAAGCTCGACTGGGTGGCCCACCAGCTGGCTACCTATGAACTCACCCGGTCGAGCGACGTGCTCAAGGAATACTCGTACCTCATCCTGATGACCAGTAACGAGATCGTTGAGGCGGTGGATGCCCTTGCAGACTTAACAAAACCCCAGGAAGTCCACAGCCATATCCTTGAGATCAGCAGGCTGTATAACCTGTCAAGCGAGCTGCTCTCCCGTGCCATTCTTGAGATCTTCAAGACCAAGGATCTCCTCATGATCATCAAGCTCAAGGATATCTACGAGAGCCTTGCAAAGGTGATGGAGAAATGCAACGATGTCGGGCATGCACTCTCTGATATCTCGATGAGTCATACATGACCGGTATCGAGCCTCTTATCGTATTCGGTATCGCACTGGCGCTCGTCCTCAACTTCCTGAACGGCATGGCCGATGCTGCGCAGGGGATCGCCACGGTAGTAGCAACCCGGGCGCTCTCCCCGTTCAAAGCCGTCCTCCTGACCGGGTTCTGTAACATGATCGGCCCGTTTATCTTCACCACGGCCGTTGCAGCGACCATCGGGACAGCAATCGTAACTCCGGGGGCGCTCACCCCCCAGACCCTCATCGTGGCGATGCTGTCCTCTACGACACTGGTGTTCCTTGCAACCCGGCTCGGCCTTCCCGTCTCAAGCAGCCATGCCCTCATCGGCGGGCTCATCGGGGCGGGCATTGCCGCGTTCGGGATCGGGGCGGTGATCTGGCCGGATGCGGGAATTATCCTCGATACGTTTGCCTGGGCACTGGCCGGGGCTGCTGTGGGAGCGATTGTGGTAGGTGCAATTGCCGCCACGTTCCAGGGGGACATGCGGCTGGCAGCCATTATCGGCGCCATCTGCGGCGGAGCCCTGGCAATCCCCCTCCTCATCCTTTTTGGCATGCTGAAGATCACCGGCCTCCTTGCGGTCGTCCTTTTCATCTTTATCTCGCCGGTTCTTGGCGCAACGGCATCGTTCCTCTTCGATATACTGGTCTCGCACCTGTTCCGGAATTCCCGCCAGGACCGGATGAACCGGATCTTTTCCCCGCTCCAGATCGTTGCGTGCTGCTTCCAGGCCGCAGGCCATGGTGCAAACGACGGGATGCACGCCGTCGGTGTGATCGTCGCACTTCTCGTCTCTGCCGGGATCCTATCCACATTTACCGTACCTTCCTGGGTTCTCCTCTCCTCTGTCGCTGCCATCGGGATTGGCACCTGTTTTGGCGGGTGGAAGATCGTGGACCGGATGGCAAAAGGGATCACGAAGATCCGGCCCTACCAGGGGTTCTGTGCGGGAACTGCCGGCAGCATGACGCTTGCCCTTGTCACGACGCACGGCATCCCGGTCTCGTCGAACAACGTGATAAGCGGGGCAATTGTCGGTGTCGGAGTAACCCGGGGAAAAAATGCGGTCCAGTGGAAGGTTGTGCGGGAGATGATGACGGCGTGGGTGGTCACGATCCCGCTTGCAGCCATATGCGCGTGGGCGGGCTACATGCTCTTCCTGCTTGTCGGCACCCTTATCCCGTAGGCACGATCTTTCGGTATATTTTTAGTCTTTCTGCGCTGATGAAGAGTAGGTTTTAGCATATGGGGCTCCGGGAATTACTGATACCGCAGGACAAGATCTTTTTTGAGATGTTCGAACGCCAGGCGGCAACCGTGCGCGAAGCCGCCTACCAGCTCATAGGATTGAGCGAGGATTTCACCAACGTCAAGGAGAAACGGCACGCCATCGAACTCCTGGAGCACCAGGGCGACCAGATCACCCACGGGATCTACGAGCAGCTCAACAGGACGTTTATTACCCCCCTCGATCCGGAAGAGATCTCACGACTCGCATCGGCTCTCGACGACGTGATGGACAATATCGACAGTTCGGCAGAGAAGATGTATTACTACGGGATCGAGAGCACCGACTCGCACATGATCGAACTGGCAAAGCTCATCCACCTCTCAACCGTCGAGATCGAAGGGGCGGTAAAAGGCATCCGCTCGATCAAGGACCCCCGGTATATCGAGGAGCGCTGCATTGAGGTGAACCGACTCGAAAACCTTGCCGACGATGTGCTTGCCCATGCAGTAACCGACCTTTTCAAGACAAACGATGCCGTGGCGATCATCAAGTACAAGGATATCTACGAGAACCTTGAAACAGCGACCGACTACTGCGAAGATGTAGCGAATGTGCTCTCGGACATTGCGATCCGGCACTCGTGAGGGTACTGACATGAACAAGCGGTCCGGCGGTGAGATCCCGTGATAGAAGCCCCCCTGATCCTGATTATCGCGATCATCATCGTCGCCCTGATCTTCGATTTCACCAACGGTTTCCACGACTCGGCAAACTCGATCTCGACCGTGGTCTCCACCAAGGTTCTCTCTCCCAGGAACGCCGTGATCTTCGCCGCGTGTTTCAACTTCCTTGCCGCATTCGGTTTCGGGGTGGCGGTGGCAGATACGATCAGCAGCATCGTCCAGCTCAACATTGTTTCGACCTTGGTCATTCCCTATATCATCCTCGGGGCGCTGACCGGCGCCATCAGCTGGAACCTTATCACCTGGTTTTTTGGCCTGCCCACTTCCTCGTCCCATGCCCTGATCGGCGGTCTTACCGGGGCCGGCATCTCCGCTGCCGGGCTTGCTGCAATCAAATGGTCGACCGTGGGAAAGGTTGCCCTCTTTATGGTGCTCTCGCCGCTGATCGGCCTTGCCTGCGGGTTCCTCTTTATGGCGGCGATCCTCTGGATCACCCGGGGCTCGAACCGGCCTACCGCGGAAAGCTACTTCAAACGACTCCAGCTCTGTTCTGCGGCAGCATACAGTTTCAGCCACGGGACAAACGATGCCCAGAAAACGATGGGTATCATCCTCCCCCTCCTCTTTTCCATCGGGTATTTCGGTGCAACCGCGAGCACGACCTCGCTTCCGGTACCGTTCTGGCTGATCATGGTCTGTTACACGACCATTGCCCTCGGCACCCTTGCCGGGGGATGGCGGATCGTAAAGACCATGGGATACAAGATCACCAAACTTCGCCCGGTCCACGGGTTTGCAGCAGAGACCGCGGGTGCGGCAACGATCCTTGGTGCATCTGCGGCCGGGATCCCGGTCAGCACAACGCACGTGATCTGTTCGTCCATTATGGGTGTCGGTACCACGATGGGGTCGAGTACGGTAAAATGGGGAATGGCCCGGAGCATCATGTTTGCCTGGATCCTGACGATCCCGGTGAGCGCCCTGATCGGGTATGCCGCGTTTGCGGTGATCCGCATCTTTGTCGGGGCATAACCGCCTTTTTTTTAATGTAGTGCCCCGTGCAGTTCTTTAAAAAAAGCGCTGTGAGCTTTTGAGGGTCAGTGCAGGCCGTGGTAGTACCGGCAGTGCTGCCGGATCACGCAGGTTTCACAGAGAGGTTTTCTCGCATCGCAGGTCGCCCGCCCGTGGGCAATGAAGACATCGGTGAGATCGCCCCATTCCTTCTTCGGGAAGAGCGCCATGAGATCCTGTTCGATCTTTTTTACATCGTCCGTGTCCGAGAACCCGATCCTCTGTGCCAGACGGCGCACGTGGGTGTCCACGGCAATCCCGGTATTCTGCCCGAAACCGTGATACATCACGATGTTTGCCGTCTTCCTGCCGACCCCGGGGATCGTGAGCAGGTCATCCATGGTGCGGGGAACCTTTCCGCCAAAACGGTCGATCAATGCCTGTGCAGCGGCGACGATGTGCTTTGCCTTTGCATGGTAAAACCCGAGCCGGTGGATGATCGGTTCCACATCCGCGATCTCTGCCCGGGCAAGGGCCGCCGGTGTCGGGTAGGCTGCAAAAAGGGGGTCTTTTACCATCAGGACCGCCTTGTCGGTGGTCTGGGCAGAGAGAATCGTTAGGACAAGCACCTCAAACGGGGTGCCCCGGCAGACGGTGGTCGGCGATTCACGGGCGTGCGGATACTGTTTTACTAAAAGAGAGTAAATCCGAAGGGCGTCCTGTTTTTTCATGTCCGTATGGGGTAGGGCGGATTCGAACCGCCGTCAAAGCGTCCCAAACGCTCTAGGATGGACCAGGCTACCCTACTACCCCGCGCCTTACAGTATTGTTGTCGGCCGCTAAAAATACCTGCCGTTACCTCCCCTCACGTCAGAGAGGGAGGATCGTATCTTTTGTGTCGCTCACAACCGAGCAGGTCCCTTTCCCGGCAAGCAGGACATCGGCCAGGTTCGCCGGCCGCCGGCCGTCTACTACTACGAGCGGGATGTGGCTGCGTTCGACGATCCGGGCGGCAATGATGTCGAGCACGTTATGGGAGCCGGCCCCCAGGCCGCCTTTCCCGACGATATCGAGGAGTTCTGCTGGGGTGAGCGTGTCATAGCGCCGGGCACCGGTATACCGGTTGGGGTCACGGTCGTAGATCCCGTCGACCGAGGTCACGTTCACGAAGAGATCGGCCCGGACCCGTTCCGCAAGCACGGCGGCGACCGCATCGGTGGTCTGGCCCGGCGTAATCCCGCCCATCACCACGATCTTCTTTGCCTCGGCGAACTTCTTTGCCTCCGAATGGCTTTCCGCCACCTTCGGATAGGCCGCCTCGCCAAGCGCGGCGATTAACAGCGTTGCATTGAGCCTTGTCACGAGGATCCCGATCTCGTCTGCTGTCCCCTCGTCGATCCCAAGGTCCCGTGCAACATCGATGTAATCCCGGGCCGCTCCCCCGCCGCCGACCACGACAAAAATCCGGTGCTTTGCCGCGAGCTTCTTTAAGACCGCGAGATATGCCTTGATCCGGTTCTTTTCAAGTTCCGGGATCAGAATTGAGCCGCCCAGCGAGATTACGACCGTCTTCATTGCACTAGTTTTTGTGCCGGATGCTCATATAGAGTTGTTGAAGGGGAGTTTGTCATGTTATACTGTCCGGCCTGCAAGAGCCGCAATATCTTCCCGGTCGCCGGGGGATATATCGGCCAGGTATATCTCTGCAAAGACTGTAAGTACCGCGGCTCGTTTGTCCTTGAGGTTGATGACGAACCGGAAAAAGACGGGAAAACCTCCGGGTTGCATACGTAAGGGATCTGCGGCGTGACGGGCCATGAGGGAAGCGCGCCAGTACATAAAAACAGGGAATAACGCGGTCCAGTGTACCCTGTGCAGCCACCGGTGCCGGATCGCCGACGGGAAGCACGGGATCTGCGGCGTCCGGCAGAATACCCACGGAACGCTCTATGCAACAACCTATGGCCTGGTGAGTGCCGAAGCCGTAGACCCGATAGAGAAAAAACCGCTCTACCATTTCCTGCCCGGCACACTCACCTATTCGCTCGGGGGGATCGGGTGCAATTTTACCTGCCGCCACTGCCAGAACTGGCAGATCTCGCAGGCCGATCGGCAAAGTGCCCGTCTCGTTTCTATTTCCCCGGAAGAGGGCGTCAGCCGCGCCGCCGCGAGCGGGTGCGCAAGTATCTCGTGGACGTATAACGAACCGACCATCTGGCACGAATATCCCCTCGATATGGGGATGCTTGCCCGGTCCAGGGGCCTGGGCACCTGTTATGTCACGAACGGCTATATCACCGAAGAGGCGCTCCGGGAGCTTGCCCCCATGCTCTCGGCATTCCGGGTGGACCTCAAGGCATTCACCGACGATTTTTACCGGAAAATCTGCGGGGCCCACCTGCAACCGGTGCTCGATGCTGTGGTTCTTGCCCGCGAACTGGGCATGCACATCGAGACCGTGACGCTCGTGATCCCGGGGGAAAACGACAGCATGGAGGAGCAGGAAGCCCTGATCCGGTGGGTGATCGAGAACCTTGGCCCCGAGACCCCCATGCACTTCTCCGCATTCCACCCGGATTTCCGGATGACCGACCGTGGCGGGACACCGGCAGCACTCATCGAAAAGATCTGCACCCGGGCAAAAGAGCTCGGCCTGCAGTTCCCCTATGCCGGGAACGTGGGACACAACGGGTTTGACGACACCTGCTGCCCGGCCTGCGGCTCGCTCCTCATAAAACGGCGGGGATTTTCCGCAGAGATCGTCGGCCTCGATGAACGTCAGTGCAAAAACTGCGGCGAGACCATCGGGATCGTTCGTCATGTCTGAAGAGCCGGTTGCTGATGAGTCCCGGTTCCTTGCCGACCGGATGCTTGGTACCCTTACCCGGTACCTCCGGTTCATGGGGTACGACACGATCAGTGCGAATGGCTGGTCCCCGGGGGATCCCCGGGAAGACACCCGGCTGCTCGATCTGGCGTACCGTGAAAAGCGGATCCTGCTGACCCGGGACCATGAGCTTGCCCGAAGGGGCGGAAAACAGGCAGTACTCGTAGAGGCAGAAGACGTCATCGGGCAGAGCGGACTGCTTATCGGGCGCGGACTGATCAGCCGCCGGCTCCTGATGTGCAGGTGCTCGCTGTGCAATACCGTGCTGCGCAGGGCAGCCGATGACGAGATTGCCTCAGCTCCATATGCCCCGCAGGAAAAGACCGGCTTTACTTTTTTCTGGTGCGAAGCATGCGGGAGACTGTACTGGAACGGGTCGCACCAGCGGCGACTCCAAGAACGGATTGTCCCGACAATGTTACCACCGGATTGACCGGTCCCTTTTCATTTTCTTACGAGCGGCCAAAGCAGGTCGGCGGGAAACTCTGATTTTAGTACACATCAGGGAATGTGGAGACGATATAGTGAACCGCCCGGTTCAATACATACCCGGAATAGTTCATAATTCGCCGGTCGGTATGCTGTGAATATATCTGTCGTGGCAGGGGAAGTGATGGCTCATACTCTCTGGAGATATTATGAAGGTAAAACTGGGAATATTTTCCATCATCCTGTTGCTGATGATGGTGCCGGTCTGTTTCGCAGACAGCACCTCATCGGGCAGCACGACCAGTAGTTCCAGCACCAGCAGTACTTCGTCAAGCAGTTCGTCAAGCACGACGAATGTGGATGATGCAGCGCTGGTCTATGTTTCGAATGTGACCATGGATCCGGTCTCGTACTTTCCGGGCGATACTGGTACGATCACCGTAACGCTCACAAACAGCGGCACATCCGCGATCGGGCTCTCGCATCCGGATCTTCTGAGTTCCAAACTGAATGTAAACAACGAGGATAACTGGGAAGCGATGAGCTATGTCGGTGCAGGTTCGACAATTTCCTATTCCCTGATCACCACCGCAAAATCCACCGATGGGACGTATTATGGACTGTTCTCTATAGGAACCAAGAGCGGCAACTCCATCCATTACCCTATCAAGATCATTATTGATTCAGACCCGCTCTCAGCAGCCATCACGGATAAGCCCACCTCGTTCTCTCCGGAAGCAGAACAGAACGTGACACTTACTATCATGAACACCCGTGATGGTGCAGTTAACAATGTTGTGATTACTCCAACAGGTTCCGGGAGCGATGCCTACCCAAGTACCTATCTCGTCCCGACAATCAGTGCTGGCAGTTCCACCGATGTGACGTTTGGCATTACCCCCCACACGGCATCAAACATGACGTTCCATGTCAGTTACGAGAACGGCAACAACCCCCATTCCATCGATGTCGTGCTGCCGATAAACTTCGGTGCGGACAAGACCGCAGCTGTGCCGGTGGTAAATAACGTGGTGCTCTCCTCGTCGGGCAGCGCCTACGATATCACCGGGGATATTACGAACGCCGGTGTCTCCGATGCAAAAGGTGTGGTGGTGAGCGTAGGCTCCCCGGCCAAAGGGACCGGCACGTATCCCGAATACGCCATCGGAAGCATTGCCTCTGACGATTCGAACAGTTTTGAGGTGACCTTTACCACAAACGACCTTTCGTCCATCCCGCTCGTTGTGAGCTGGAAAGACAGTGAAGGAAACGATTACAGCATCACCAAGACCCTCGACCTCTCCACCAGCTCTGCCGGTGCCACTACAGGCACGTCAGGCAGCAGCACAAAGACCTTCTCCAGCTCATCCATGAGCGGCGGACCGGGCGGCATGAGCGGAGGTCCCGGGGGAATGGGCGGGGGCCCTGGCGGCAGTAGCAGCAGCAACAGCGCAACCTCGCTCCTTACCGGCAGCAAAGGCGGCGGAATCAGCTCATTTATGCCGGTGATCATCGCCGCAATCGTACTTGTGGCAGGGATTGTCCTGTGGAAAAAGCGGAAATGGGTCATGGGAAAGATCAAAAAGCAGCAGTGAGGGATCGGACATGACCGATACCCCCATTATCCAGCTTGTTAACGTGACAAAGACCTACCATCTCGAAAGCGGCGACTTTACCGCATTAAATGACGTCACCCTCGATATCAGGGAGAACGACTTTGTCGCCATCATGGGGCCCTCGGGATCGGGTAAATCGACCATGATGAACCAGCTGGGGATCCTCGATGTCCCGACATCGGGGACACTGTACATTGCAGGAAAAGATGTGGCAAAGATGACGCCGCTGGAGCGGACGCACATGCGCCGGGACACGATTGGGTACATCTTTCAAAAGTTCTACCTGATCCCCCTCCTCTCCGCGTACGAGAACGTGGAGTACCCGCTGATCCTGAAATACAAAAAACATGATTCAACCGGGAGGGCGGCTGACCTCCTCGAACAGGTAGGTATTGATAAGGACATGAGCGCCCATCGCCCCACCCAGCTTTCGGGAGGCCAGCAGCAGCGGGTAGCCATTGCGCGGGCGCTGGTGAACGATCCGAAGATCCTTCTCTGTGACGAGCCGACCGGTAACCTCGACCGGAAGACCGGGCTCCAGATCATGGATATTCTCTGCGACCTGCACAGCAAAGGCAAAACGGTAATCATCGTTACGCATGACCCGAAGATCGCCGAGTACGCACAGCGTACCATACGGCTGGACGATGGGAGGATCGTGGAATCATGATCAAGGGCGATATCTTCTTCAGCCTCTCGGTACGGAGTGTGAAGCTGAACTTCACCCGCTCGCTCCTTGCTGCCATCGGGATTGTGATCGGTGTGGTCGCCATCGCGTCGATGGGAATGCTGGGTACAAACATGCAGCTGGAGGTAAAAGACCAGCTCTCATCGAGTGCGAATACGATCGTCATCTCGTCGGATTCCGTCCGTATGGGCCCGCCAGGGTCAACGCCGACCTCGTCGACTGCCACTGGGATCACAAAAACCCAGCTTGCAAAGATCAAAACCATTGTGGGGACAAACGGTACGGTGATCCCGATCTATTCGACGACGGGTGAGTTTACCCTGTCATCGGTACCGGGCCGTGCCCAGATCTACGGTATCGATCCCGATGATATCACCACATTTCTGACCCTCAACCAGACCTACGGGAACTCGAGCATTGAAAGCGTGAATGATGCACTTGTCGGGGCAAACATTGCCGAACAGTTCAACCTCAAAGTAGGGAGCCGGATCAAGATCGGCTCGTTCTCGTCCACGTCCCGTCCCGAGGTAAAGGTCGCCGGGGTCTTAAAGGCCCGGGGGACTACCTCGGATGGGGTATCCGCAGACAACGCGATCATCGTGAACAGCAAATGGTACACCGACCAGTACGGCGGGAAAGACAAATACAGTCAGGTGAACGTGATCGTCAAGGATACCGATAATATTGCCGATATCGAAGAGGCGATCGATGCAAAGATCAATACCAACAGCAAATCGCCGGCAGTACGGATAACGGATGCGACCTCGCAGCTCGAAACTGCAACGTCGACGCTGAGTACCGTAACGACATTTATCATGGCTATCGGCGGTATCTCGCTCCTTGTCGCGGCAGTGAGCATCTTTAACGTGATGATGATGTCGGTGAACGAGCGGATCCAGGAGATCGGCATCCTGCTCTCTATCGGGACCGAACGCGGGGAAGTCCGCCGGATGTTCCTCTACGAGGCATTCATTCTCGGCCTCCTTGGGGCGGTTATCGGGGGGGTGAGCAGTCTCATCATCGGGTACTCGGTGGTGGATGCCATGATCGGGACAACGGCATACTTCTTCATGCCGGAGAGCATCATGTATGTTCCGGCGGCGATGCTGGTGGGGATCGTGGTCTGCGTGGTCTCGGGGTTGTACCCGGCGTGGCGGGCCTCGAATATGGATCCCATCGATGCATTGCGGAGCGAATAAACGGTATGCGGGTGCATACCCCGCCCCGTTTTCCCCCCCTCTTTTTTGTTTTTCCATGCACCCTGTTTGCCCGGAAGAGCCGGTTACCGGATATGTTGTACCTCCCGGTTTCATCCATATCCCTTGCTGTCCTTAATTTCACGACTGCCATGAGGGCATTATAAGAGTCCTGCTTACCACGGGCATGTATGGTGAGTACCCGACCGGGAAATCACCAGCGGAGGTGAGATGAGAGATTTGCAGCATACGGGATAACTCCTAAAAAACACCCTGAATCCGTCACAACCCCGTGATGAGACCCGGGGCCGGGTGTTTTTGCCCTGCAGGAGCATTCATGAACCGGATATACGAAACGATTCGCAGATATCCGACAAAAGACAAGGAAGAGCACACGATCAGGAAAGGCACAAAACAACCCCTGCCGTGAAGGGGTGTCAGGAAAAAGCACGATACGAATGAGACCGTTATCTTCCCGGGATGTGCAGCAGCTCCCGGGAAACAGGCCGGAACCCTATCGCGTACGGCCAGGCATTCCATGACCGGGATGGAGATACACCCTGCAGGGCCCGCCGGTCGGGAAATGCAGACGCGTGAGGGAGGGATCTTCCCTCACCTACCCTCTTTTTAGCTTCCCGTTCTCTGCACGATTGCATTCCGAGAAAGGGTACCTTGTACCAGTTGGTTCAATACTTACCGTTTCCGGGAAAAACCTGCACGCGGCATATATGCTCATAATAAATACGGGGATCGGCGATGGGGGGATCATAATGGTGATCTGATGAAAAAAACGCACATTGACTCCCCAGGGATCTTCCTGCATATGCATGCCGGGGGTTTCGCATGAAAATTCCCCTCTGCGCCGGTTGCGGCCTCCTCCTTTGCCTTATCCTTGTTGTACCGGGCTTTGCAGCGACACTGCCTTCCGTGGCATTTACCTCGAATGTTACCGAAGGAACCCTGCCTTTGGGCGTCCTTTTTGTCGATGAATCCACGAATACACCGACTGCCTGGCTCTGGTCGTTTGGCGATGGCAGTACGTCCACGCTCCAGACTCCCTCCCATACTTATACAACGGCAGGAACCTACACGGTCACCCTGATTGCATCCAATGCCGCAGGCAGCGCAACGGACACAGAAGAAGGGTATATCACCGTGACAAAATCCGGGACGGTGCCGGTTGCTGCATTCGTGACCAACCAGACCTCGGGAACAGTACCCTTTTCCATCCAGTTTATGGATACTTCCTCCAACTCCCCCACTGCATGGCTCTGGTCGTTCGGCGATGGTTCTTCTGCAACTACCAAGAATCCGGTCCATACCTACACGTCCGCCGGGACCTATTCGGTGACCCTCACCGCTTCAAACAGCGCCGGATCGACTACCATTTCCCAGCCGGGATATATTACGGTCACAAAAGAGGCTGCGGTTCCCGTAGCCTCCTTCCTTGCATCCGGGTCTTCCGGAGAGATCCCGCTGACCGTCCAGTTCTTCGATGCATCGTCCAACGCCCCCTCATCATGGGTCTGGTCGTTCGGGGACGGGGATTATGCAACAAGCCAGAATCCCTCCCATACCTATACATCAGCAGGGAGTTACACCGTCACGCTGACCGCATCCAATACTGCGGGCAGCGATACCGAAGTTGAAGAGGATTGCGTTGTGGCAGATCCTGCCAAGCCCGTTGCGGCATTTGTTGCCAATATCACGTCAGGCACGGTCCCGCTCACGGTCGCATTTACTGATAGTTCGACAAATACGCCGACCGCGTGGTACTGGTCGTTTGGCGACGGGAGCACTTCGTCTGCGCAGAATGTTACCCATACCTATGAGAATACCGGAAGCTACTCGGTCACCCTCACTGCCACCAACGACGAGGGCAGCAATACGACAACACAATCCGGGTTTATCGCGGTAAGCAACGCGATTGGAATCCCCTCTGCATCCTTTACGGCAGACACCACAACCGGTTCTGTCCCGCTTGCCGTACAGTTTACCGATACCTCGTCTAACACCCCCACTGCCTGGGTCTGGTCCTTTGGCGATGGTGCATCTTCGACCCTGCCAAACCCCACCCATACCTACACAGCGGCAGGCAGTTTTACCGTTAAACTCACGGCATCCAACACCGGGGGTACCGATACCGTTGTCAGGAACGGGTACATTACCGTCACTACAACCTCCCCCGTGACAGAGGCAGCCACTCCGACCGCTGCCACCACCTACCCGGAGATGACAGAGACAACTGACATTCCTGCGGCAGAGGCCCCAGCGGGATCGGGAGACGGATCAGGTATTCTCCCCTATGCGGGTATCGCGGTTCTTGTAGCGATAGGAACCACCGGTTATCTGTTGCTGAAACGTCCCCCGCGCGGCCCTCGTTCCGGCGGAGGCAGGGATCTTTAAAAGCACTTTTTTTAGGATTGTTGTTGCCGGACCGCAGCAGGTGTCTGTTTTTTATTCTTTTTTTTAGCCACCAGGTCCTGTGCCGGCAGAAGATTTTTACGGATTTCCCCCAGGTATGGCGAACGGTACCAGGAAGGAGGATGCCCCGCTTTTCCAAGCTCCATATACAATACCAGGGGGTTCAAATATTCCCCGGCTTTTACAGGGTATCACCGGTGCCATACAGCAGATATAATAACTCCACCGGGTAAGGGGGGAGAGAATGTTCTCCCTAACCCGGGGAATATGAAAACAAGGACAGTGAACAATCTCATGAAGAAGAGCATTACACTCCTGCTGGTTGCCTCTGCAATCCTGATCGCAGGCATCATGATTGCCGGATGCACCAGCTCAACAGACTCGACCCAGTCGTCGGGCAGCACTGCGTCCGCAACTCCCGCAGTAACCGACAACAGCCAGTCCTCAGGACAAAACGCAGCAATGACTCCTTCGGGCACTCCGCCTGCAGGAGATCAGACCAACAGTACCGCACCCTCCGGCGCACCGGCGGGCGGGCAGATGAATGGGACTGCCCCGTCAGGCACTCCGCCATCGGGAGGCCAGGCTGGCGGACAGATGAACGGCACGGCTCCCTCAGGGACACCCCCCTCGGGTACTGCACCCTCAGGCACCCCACCTGAAAAACAGTAATCTTTTTTTTTAATTTTCCGTATGCAGTTCTTCCCTGGAGTACCGGGGCATCTTCTCTCATCCCACTCCTTTAAAAAGATCAGAGTTTCTGTAAATCGGCAAGGAGATCGGCGACCGATACATACCGGTCTTTCGGGTTCTTTTTCAGGCACCGGGCAATGATCGCATTGATCGCCGCTGCGTGCGGGCCTTCGGATAACGCGGGTTCCGGCTCGCCATGTAAGATCGCATGGGTGATCTCGCCCATCCCATCTCCGCCAAAGGGAACGCGCCCGGTCAGCATCTCGTAAAAGAGTATCCCCATCTGGTAGATATCGGTCCATGGACCGGGCTCCCCGTACAGGTTCGGTGCGAGCTGTTCCGGCGCTGCGTATTCTAAAGAGAACCCGATCAGCCCGGACTGGCGCGTCCCCTGTGCTTTCGAGAGCCCCCAGTCGGTGATCTTCGGGATCCCGTCGGGAGTAATAAGGACATTCCCCGGCTTTATGTCCCGGTGGACGATCCCCTGTTCGTGGGCATACTCCAAACCTTCTGCAACGCCGGTGACAATCCGGACCGCGGTTGGTTCATCGAGGGGGAACTTCATCCCGGCAAGGGACGATTCCACGAATTCCATCTCAATATAGGGGCGGGGGAAGATGTTTGCCGCATAGATCTCGACAATATTCTTGTGGTGGAGACCTTCCCAGACATGGAGCTCTTTTGTGAACTGGGATCCCGTCTCCTCGTCGAACCGGATAGGGACTTTCACCGCGATATCCCGGTTGTTCTTTTCATCGTGTGCCTTAAAGACCCGGGCAACCCCGCCCTCCGCGATATATTCCGCATCCGGGTATCTCTTTTCAAGGGCTGCCGGCAGGCGGGCACCGTACTCCTGATCCGTCAGGGCAGGCATGGTACCGGGCGAATCCGGCTTTTTGACAACGGTTGCATTCCGTGCAGCAGGAGACAGGTTGTCTGCGGGGACCGCAGCCTTCATCCGCCGGCGCGAGCGTTCGAAGAGGATACCCCCGACAACAGAGATGATGATGGCGATGGGTACAAGCCACCAGAACCGGGCCAGGAAACCTCCGACAGGGTTGTTGGGGGGCTGCAGGTTATCGGGAAGGAGACCCTGGCCCTGCTGCTGGGATCCGGTAAATGGTTCGCTCGGAAAGCCCGAGCCCGATGACTGGGGATTATTCGACTGAGGGGACAGGCCCGTGGCCAGGTCGCCCCGGGGCTGCATCAGGTTGCCAAGACCGGTTGCATTGAACGGGACAGACGAGGCAGTAACCGTGTATGCGGAGGGCGGACTTACCAGGGGAGCCTCATCGATCACCCCGGAAGTTCCGGGCGTTGTCCCGGCAGGCGCGTCCTGCGTATACGGGGTATCGCCGACGCCATTACCATCGGTATCGGAAAACGTTGTTCCGGCCCAGTAATTTCCCAGAGGCCCGGAAAATGCCGCCCCCTTGTACTGGTACTCCTGCCGGCCCGAATACCATGCATTCTGGGATCCCGGACTGACGACATTTATGCTGTTGTTTAAGGAATTGAGAAAGAACGTGTTGGAACGGGACGAACGATCGAGATTTACCCCTACGGAATTTCCGTCAATCGTATTGTCCACGAAGTAGTTGTTCGATCCACCCCTTACAGAAACCCCGGCTGGGTGACCGGTCGACGTGGTTGAGCTGATCCGGTTGTTGTTCGAGCGTACGACAATGCCCGCGGTCGCGTTCCCGGATATCACAAGGCCGTTTACCGTGATCCCGTCTGATGACAGGGTAAGGCCGGCTTCCGATGAATTATCGGAAACAATGACCGGGGGATTTGCGGTATCGAGGCCGCCAAAAACGATCGGCCGGTCGATGACAAGGTTCCCGTAGTACGTCCCGGACGGGAGGAAGATACTGTCTCCTCCTGATGCATTGCTGATTACGTCCTGTACCGATCCGGCGGATCCTGACCGGTCATAAGTAATGACTTTTGCCGGGGCCGGGGCAGCAAGAACGAGAAGGGCAATGAGGAGGCCAAGGACAACCCAGTACGTGTTTCTCCGAACCATCATCATCTCACTTCTCGTTATCCCGGGGACAGGAAAATCCGTACTCAGGCGTCTGAAATAAACAGGAACCGGGCCGCGTTCTCGCCCAGTGCAAGATCGATGACATCGCCATTCTTCACCGGGGTCTTGCGCATCGGGGCGATGAGATCGGAGTTAACGTACGTTCCCCCCGAGCTGCCGCGGTCCTCGACCTGCCAGCCCGACGATGACCGGGACACGACTGCATGGGGTTTTGTGATCCTTGTTACCATTACGTACTCTTCGGGAAGCACGATATCAGACTCTCCCATTTTTGAGGAAGTGTCGGGATCCGTCCGCCCGATCGCGATATGGTCCTTCTTTACCAGGAACGTGCGACCCGCCCATGCTCCCCCGACAAGGTGCAGCGCCGGCACTCCTGCCCCGGCCTCTTTTACCACGGCAGCCCGGACAGAATCGAGTTTCTCCTGCAGGCCCCCGAAGCCAACCGGGATATTGACCCGGGAAAAGACCCCGAGATTTTTTATGAGCATCTCAAGGCTGCCCTCGGCAAGGGAGAACTTCCAGACCGGGTGGATGCCCTTGACCGTCTCCCGCCCAAAGCCGGCCTCCTTTTTTACCAGGCCAATCCGGACGAGCTGATCGATGTGTTTTTTCGTGTTTGCATAGCTCGTGTCGATTCGGGATGCGATCTCGCTGATCTCCTTTGGATCCTTCTCTATCACCTTGAGGATCTTGAGCCTGACGGGGTTAGAGAGGACTTCGAGGTACTCGGACAACTCCTGGATAAAATCCGGATCGGTTGAGATGCATACCGTTTTTTTGTCAGCCATGGAAGATAGCCTCCCGTTCCTGTTTGACCAAACAGGTATTCTCTACCATTACTATCTTTTGGAGTGATAAAAAGGATTGGCATTCCCTCCGGCTGGCAGCAGGTCCCGGCCTCCGCCGCAGGCATGAACGAATCCGATAGCAGGGAGCCGGACGATTGATGATCCGTGCCGGTTCAATATATCGCGGACCGGGTTTTGGGTTATACCGAGGCTATCTCACCAATATATCACCTGACCGGGAAGTTTCATCTTCCAACTTATGCCCGTGGAAACGGACCTTTACCGTTCCCGTCCCGGACACCCGTGAGGATGACTCTCCATGACAGAATCAGGAAATACCGGATCCCTGCCGGAACCCACGAATACGGTAACCAGCGGGGCAAAAAAATTCCCTGCCCGGTGGTATATCATTACCGCAGATGAGACAAACGAGATCCTCATGAACCTCGCCCTGGCCGGGCGGACGGTACAGGGCCCTGCACGCGAGCATCTCAGGATGGCCGCAGAAATCATTAAAAATGTTGAGCGGCGCCTGACATGATGCCTGCTGAGGTTGTTAAAAAATATCCCGCAGAGATCGCCCTCTGTGCGATCCTCTGCCTCTCGGCATTCTTAAACCTCTGGAACATCTGGACCGGCGGGTTCTCGAATGCGTATTATGCAGCGGCGGTAAAAAGCACGCTCGTAAACCCGGTTGCCGGGTTCTTTAACTCCCTTGACCCGGCCGGGTTTATCACGATAGACAAGCCCCCGGTCGGCCTCTGGGTGCAGGCCGCATTTGCTGCCGTGCTCGGGTTCTCGGGGTGGGTTCTCGTCCTCCCCCAGGCGCTTGCCGGGACAGGCTCGGTCGCGCTTATCTATTTCATCGTCTCCCGCCCGTTCGGGAAACCGGCGGGACTTGTCGCAGCCTTTGCCCTTGCCGTGACCCCGATCTCGGTTGCCATAGCAAGAAACGGGACCATGGACATGCAGATGATCTTTGTTGTCCTTCTCGCAGTCTGGGCAGCGCTCAAAGCCGCCCGCGAGCAGTCGCTTCCCTGGCTCCTTTGCGCGGCGGTCCTTGTCGGGATCGGGTTCAATATCAAGATGATCCAAGCTTTTATCGTCGTCCCTGCCATTCTCATCGTCTATCTCCTGGCAACAACGGACTTTTCGTGGAAGAAGCGGGTCGTCCATATGGGGCTTGCGGTCCTTGTCCTCCTTGCAGTCTCCCTCTCCTGGGCTGTCGTAGTCGACAGCATCCCCGCAGACCAGCGCCCGTTTGTTGGCGGCAGCGACGACAATACGGAACTGGGCCTTATCCTCAACTACAACGGCGCTCACCGTCTCGGGATAGGGGACAGCAACGGTCCCGGCGGTTCGGCCGGTCCTTCTTCAGGGGGATCCACGGGAGGGCTCTCATCGGCGGGGCCGGGCGGCAGCCCGGGTTCTCCCGGCAGTGATTCTGCTCAGCCCGGAGGATCTTTATCCCAGGAACCTGGAGAAGGAACCGGCCCGGGCAATGCAGCCGGCAGCTCCGGTATGTCTTCGGGCGGTCCCGGAGGCATGGGCGGAGGTGGATCGGGAAAAAGCAGTCCGGGTATCTTCCGGCTCTTCCAGAACGATCTTGCAGGCGATATCGGGTGGCTCCTTGTCTTTGCCCTTATCGGGGTCCTTGCATGGGCAAAAAAACCCCGCTCCCTCACCCTTACCGGCGTAAGAGAGGCCGGGTATTTCAGTGAGCGGGGGCTGACGCTCCTTGCCATGCTGCTCTGGCTCGTCCCGGGGCTAATCTACTTCAGTTTCACCTCCGGGTTCTGGCACGACTACTATATCGCAACGCTGGCCCCGCCCCTCGCGGCCCTTGTCGGGATCGGGGCGGCGGGTATGTACCACGAGTACATCACGGGCAGCCGGGCCGGGTGGCTGCTCGTCATCGCCGTCCTTGCCACCGGCCTCGTCCAGGCATATTTCCTCGGGAAGGTTACGGGCTTTGCCGGCTCGCTTTCTCCCTTCATTCTTGCCGCGACCCTCATCTGCGCCGTACTCCTCGCCCCGATGATGATCCACACAACCGTGGTGCCGGGGAACTACCGCGGGCATATCACCGCCATTGCCATCGCGATCCTCCTTATCGCGCCGCTGGTCTGGTCCTGCACGCAGCTACCGGGGGGAAACAGCGGGAACCTCCCGTCAGCATGCCTGTCCGGCGGTTCCGGAGGCAGCATGGGAGGCGGTGGGCCGGGCGGAGGTATGTCCGGGGACCCCTTATCGTCGGGTATGGCCGGGCCCGGGAATACCGGAATCTCTGGCCCGGGCAGCAGCGGTGCCGATCCGGGTATTGGTGGCATGCAGCCGGGTATGGCAGGGAACAGCACGCGCCTTTCCGACCGGCAGGGAATGGACCGGTCCGGCCCGTGGACCGGGACCTCCGGGATGCCTTCGAGGGAAGGGAACACAGGTGACCGGGCTACAGGAAGCTCTTCCATGAGCAGCGGACCGGGCGGCATGGGCGGACCCGGGGAGAGCGGATCGACTGCAACGCTTACAAACTACCTGCTCTCGCACACGACAAACGAGACCTGGATCCTTGCCGTCCCCAGCTCGCACCAGGGTGCGGACCTGATCATCGCTACGGGAAAACCGGTCATGTGCCTCGGGGGATTTGCCGGCAGCGACCAGGTCCTGAACGTGACCACGCTCCAGGAATACATCCATGATGGGAAGGTCCGGTTCTTCCAGACCGACAGCCAGAGCAGCCCCACGGGAAGCGGGAACAGCGCGATCTTCAGCTGGGTGAGCGCTCAGTGTACGGCGGTCTCCCTTTCAGAAGGGACCGGAGCGGCAGGGATTGCAGCGAACCGGAGCAGCGAAAACAGGGCAGGAATTTCCCTCTACGACTGCCTGGGCGCGGCGTGAGGGTAAAAGCGAACAGATGGTGCGCGGGAGACAACCTGGTATGGATAACAGGATCGCCGGGTACTGCCATTCGCGGATCGTCCCGTTCTTTTTTGTCGGGATCCTCTCGTCGCTTGTCGATATCGGGCTGATGTATGCCGCGATGACGTACCTTGATATCTGGTACCTGTACGCTGCGGCGTTCTCGTACGGCTGCGGGATCATGGTGAGTTATGCGGCAAACAAGTACCTCACCTTCCATGACAAGAGCAAACAGACCGCAACCCAGTTTGCGACCTTTGCCGCAATCTCGGTCTCCTGCCTGATTGTCAATCTCGGGATCGTCTGGCTCGTAGTCACGTTCCTTGCTTTCCCGCCCTTGCTGGCAAAGATCCTTGCAACCTGCTGTGCGTTCTTCTGGAACTACCACGGCCAGAGCAGGTTCACATTCCGGAACCCGGCCTAGGGGGCGACCGCCTGACCTCATCTGAAACTCCAGTGGAAACACCGGCCGGGAAACCGGAAGAAATGAGGCCACCCGGACCGATTTTTAAAAATGATCGACCCGACCAGCTTTTCTGTTACGTGCATGGCAGGGGGGTGGGGGCGATCTCAAATCCGCGTGGATCAATGGTCGCCCCGGCCAATGTCTGAAATCGGTCACCCCGACCTCTGATCGGGTACGGTCGGGGCGACCACCTCTTCTCGTCTGAAATTCCAGAGGAACTGTAGGTCGCAGAACTGGAAGAAAAGAGGCCGCCCCGACCGATCTCTGAGATCGATCGGTCCGATCATTTTTTTTGTTGCGTGAAGGGCAGGGGGGAGGGGGGCACCATTTTTTTTAAAGGTGGGGGTGACCCCCCGGGTTTTTTTAGGAATTGCCGGACCGCGGGTCGATCCTTTGTGAGAATCCCCTGCCGTTGGATCAATCTTTGTTATGGGTTTATTCTTCGCGGTCAGGAGCGGGATCCGAATCCGGCTCTTCCTCCGGGTTCTTGTGCCGGCGCATCTCCTCTTTTTCCCGGTTGAGCGCATCGGGATCCACGTGCCACTCGGTCCGGCGCAGGAGGCCGTGAACAGTGCTTGCCTCCCGGGTGGTCAGGCAGGCCCGCCCGAGGATCCGGCGGATCATGATCATCGTATTCTCGCGCTTGAACGCCGGGTGGTGCACCGAATCGAGGAACCGGTCGATATGCCGGTACAGGTGCCCCATCTCGTAGGGCGAAGCAAGGCGGTACTGCGGCAGGGGAAGGTTCGCAAGCTCGTAGCAGACCACGCCGATGGCATGCGAGAGGTTCATGATCGGGTACTCGTCTGCGGTCGGGATCGTGCAGATGATATCGCTCCGTTTCACCTCTTCGTTGTTGAGTCCCCAGTTTTCCCTGCCAAAGAGGATCGAGATCCGTCCCTCCGCCGTCCCGATCTTCTCGCGGAGTTCCTTTGGCGAATAAAACGGCATCCGCATCGGCGTGCAGACCGACTTGCTCACCTGCCCCGTGGTTGCGATCACAAGGCTGCTCCGGGCAAAGACATCCTCTATCGTGCAGATCTCCGCATTTCTCAGGACATCCTGCGCATGCGATGCCCGGGCCTTTGCTTCATCCCCGAGCGGGCAGGGATCGATGAGCACCATCCGGGTAAACCCGAAGTTCTTCATCACCCGTGCCGAAAATCCCACATTTCCCTCGTAGAGAGGGGCAACAAGCACGATGTCGATCTCGGGCATAAAAAAAAGGAATTACTGGACAGCGTCCACGGTAGCCTTGAGGACCGCAGCGCCCAGGTCATACACGGCGTTCCCGACCACGATCGTATCCGCATATTTGCCCATCTCGGCAGCTTTCTCCGCCGAGTTGATCCCGCCGCCATAGTAGAGGATCGCTTCATCGAGCGCCTCGGAAGCGGCCTTTACGACCGCGGGGTTGCCGTAGGTCCCCGAGTATTCGATATAGACGACCGGGAAGTGGAAGTACCGGTCGGCAACCGCGGTGTACGCGGCAACCTCTTCAGCCTTGAGATCGCAGACCGCCTTTGTTACCTTGCCCACCGAGGAGTTGGGGTTTAAGACAATGTAGGCCTCGGGAACGACCATGTCCCAGGGAATGCGGCCGTCCTGTTGCTGGACCCAGTACCGGTGCTTGCCCACGATCCACTGCACGTCGGTCGTGTTCATCACGCTGGGTACAAAGAGATAGTTTACCCCCTTGACGAGGACCGCTTCGGGCCCGGCCGGTTCCATCACGAGGGGCAGGCCGTATGCCGCGATCTGCTTCTGGAGGGTTTCGAGGTTCTCCTTTGTCACGTTGAGCGTCCCCGAGAGCATCAGGGCGTCGGTGCCGCTCGTGGCAATGGCGTCGATATCACCGGCTTTGAGCTGTTTGTCGGGATCGAGTTTTGTCACATGTACCCAGTCTTTCCACTTCATGTCAGTATCACCTAGTATGTGTGCGTTCCAAGTCCATAAACCGGTGCATGGGAGGTTTTTTTTAAGGAGAGAAAAATAAAAAATCCCGTGACCCGGGGAACCCTGCGACAAAAAGAGCGGGATCTTAAATCTGGATAATTTCTTCCCGCTTTTTAAGCTGTTTCTGGAGATCGGCCACCAGCGCCCGTTCGGTCCCGGTCCGGGTGGCGATCTCTGCGGGATCGGCACCGATGAGATCGGCTGACCGGATGACTCCCGCATCTGCAAAGGCACGTGCCACCTTCGGGGTCATGCCCTTTAAGGTGAGCAATTCCTTTAACACCTTCTTTGTCCTGGGCGCAGCGCTCTTGGGGGCTGCTGTCGCTTTTTTTGCCGGCTTTGCCGCTGCCCCCCCGGGCACCGGGCGGTGGAGGTACTCGCAGACAAGTGCGATGTGGCGGTTCACGGTCGCAGCGCTCATGCCCGCCATGCCGGCAAGCTTCTCCGGGGGAATTGTGCAGAACTCCTCGGGCCCCGCGATCCCCGCGGCAAGGTACTTTTTGAGGCTGACTGCCGGGATGCCGGTCTCTTTTAAGAGCTGCCCGTTATAGGTGATCCGGGCCTCGGCGAGGATATCCGCTGCCTCCTTCTCCCCAATCCCTGCCTTCTGGAGGGTTGCCGGGCTTGCCTTGGAAAGGCCGGCAAGATCGGTGATCCCGGCCTCTTTTAGCGCGGCCATGATCTTAGCCGAGCTTCGTCCCTTCCGTGGGATCAGGTGGGCTCTCATGAACCTGCGGCACTCGGAACGTTTCCGCAGCGTTTCGAGCATGGCAACCGCTTCGGTCTTCAACTTCTGCGCAGCGTCAGGGCCAAGACCGAGCAGGTGCGCAAGCTTTTCCGGCTCGCTTTTTGCAATATCTGCCACCGAATAGATATGCTTTGAACGGGCCTTTTCCAGCAAAGCCTCGTCCATCGATCCAAGTTCGGTGAGCGATTCGACGTTTGACGTTATGTGGTGGCAGAGCGGACACCCGATATCCCAGGGCCGGGCCCCTTTCCGCACGAGCCGGACATAGTGGAGGTGGTGCTTGTCGCAGATGTCGTCCGTTCTCACGGCCCAGCCCCACATGGTGACGGGAAGGCCGATGTTGAACGTGCACTCCGGGTACTGCGAGCAGCCGATGAACTGGGTCGAGCCCCGCAGGTGCTTGATGGCGAGCGTTCCTTTGCCGCAGACCGGGCATTTCCCGAGGTTGAGTTCCTCGGCAGTCCGGTTCCGGATATCGTCGCCGATAATCTGCTCGTTTGTTTCGAGCTGGTCGAATGCTTTATGCAGCAGGCCCCGCGATTCGCTGATCACGTCGTCGCGGGTGCGCTCGTTCTGTTTTATCTGCTGCATGTGCGATTCGATCGTCTGGGTCATGTCGGGTTTGGTGATCGTATCGGCGTTGTGTTCGAGCGCCTCGGTCACCACCCGGCCGACAAGGGTCGGGCGCAGCGGGTTGCCCTCGACGTATTTGCGCGAAACAAGCCGGGCTATGACCTCGTGCCGGGTGCTCTTTGTCCCAAGGCCCAGCTCCTCCATCCGCTGGATGAGCTTGCTCTGGGTATAGCGGGCAGGGGGCATGGTCTCCTTCTCGTCAAGGTTGACCTTGCGAATCGGCAGTTTTTCCCCGGTGACAAACCCGGGGAGGATCGTCTCCTTTGCTTCCGAGAAGGGATAGACCGCGTGCCAGCCCGGTTCGAGGAGCTGGCCGCCGGTCACCGTGTACGGCTCGCCGCCGGCCTCAAAGTTGACTTTTAAGGTCTTCCAGAGCGCGTCGGGGGCAAGGGTGGCCAGGAAACGGCGGAGGACAAGCTCGTAGATTCTGAAGGCATCGTCCCCGAGAACTTCACGTGTCCCGGCACCGGTCGGGTGGATAGGGGGGTGGTCCGTCGAGGATTTCTTTCCCCGGGTCGGTTCGGCCCGGCGGTGGGCGATCGTCCACTCGACATCTTTCCTGAAGGGCGAGTTTCTGATCGTGGCAAGTACGCCGTTTAGGTCGAGCGAGACCGGGTAGACCGTGTTGTCGGTCCTCGGGTAGGAGATGTACCCGTTCATGTAGAGCTCTTCTGCGATCCGCATTGCGTTTGCCGCGGAAAAGCCGAGCCGGGCTGCGGCAACGATGTAGGTCGTGGTATCGAACGGCGAGGGGGACCGGTCCTGTTTGGTCCCTTCTTTGATCTCGGTGACCAGCAGCGGTTCTTTTGTCCTGTCCCGGGCAAGTTCTGCTGCCTTCTGGTCCTTGAAGCGCCCGTTCGTGTGCCGGGCCTCGATCTGCTCCCCGGCCTTTTCGGTGACAAGGCCCAGCTGCCAGTATTTCTCCGGGACGAACTTCTCGATCTCCTTTTCCCGGTCAACGATCATGGAGAGCGTCGGGCTCTGGACACGGCCCACCGAGAGGATGTTGTTGCCCCCGCGCTTTGCGGCAAGCGAGATGAACCGGGTGAGCGATGCGCCCCACATGAGATCGATCGCCTGCCGGGCTTCCCCGGCCGCGGCAAGGGCAAAGTCAAGATCGGTGGTGTTGGCAAATGCGGTTTTGATCTCCTGCGGGGTGATGGCCGAGAAACGAGCCCGGTCGATCTTAACGTTCTTGTTGACCGCACGCACGAGCTCATAGGCTTCTTTGCCGATAAGCTCTCCTTCGGTATCAAAATCCGTGGCGATCGTGACCCGGTCGGCGTGGCGGGAAAGTTTCTGGAGGTGCGAGACGATCTTTTTCTCGGTCGGTACCTTCATGGTCTCTGCATCGATCAGGCTGCGGGGGGTGTACGTCTCGCTGCGCCAGTTCTCATAGCCCGGCACAAAATCGATCTCGACTACGTGGCCGCGCAGACCCACGGTCGTCGTGTCCCCGAAACTGTATGTGGAGACGCCGGAGTCCTTTGACTCGGTGACTTTTTTGCCTTCGCTTAAGATCTGCGCGATCCGCCGGGCCGAGATGTTCTTTTCCGCAACGATCAGGTGCACGATATGTTCACTCCAGACCAGACAGGGCTTTTGTCATGAGGGTGTTGAGCTCGCCGGGATCGGACCGGCCCCGGGTCTTCTTCATGGCCTGGCCGACAAGGAAATTGAGGGCCCCTTTCTTTCCGGCCTTGTAATCCTCGATGGCCTTCGGGTTCTCACGGATGACCTCCTGTATGGCGGCAAGGAGGACCCCATCATCGCCGGAGGTTCTGGCAAGGTTGAGCCTTTTTACAATGACATCCGGTGTCTCGACGGTTTCGCCCTTGTGCTGCTCGTCGAGCATCACCCGCAGGACTTCGACCCCGCTCTTGTCGGTGATTGTCCCGGCCTTTAAGAGGGCGAGGAGGCTGGCAAACTTTGCCGGGTCTACGCTCTCGATCCCCATGTCGCGGTAGTTGAGCTCGCCGGTGAGCGTGTCGGCGATCCAGGTTGCGGCAAGGGCGCAGGCGTCCTTGTTCTGCGCCACAACGGACTCAAAGAAATTGGCCATCTTCAGTTCGCCGGTGAGCGTCCTCGCGTGGTTAAGCGAGCAGCTGTACTGGGTGACAAAGCGTTCGCGCCGGGCATCGGGGAGCTCGGGGAGGGCAATGTCTTTGACCCAGGACTTGACCCGGAGGGGCCGTAGGTCTGGCTCGGGGAAGTAGCGGTAGTCGTTCTCCTGCTCCTTTGAGCGGGCCGACTGGGTGATACCGCGTGCTTCAAGGTAGTGTCGGGTCTCCCGGTCGACTTTGAGTCCCCTCCGGAGGAGGTTTTTCTGCCGCGTCACCTCGAACGTGAGCGCCTTTTCCACACCCTTGTAGGAGGAAATATTTTTGACTTCCACCCGCTCGCTCCCTTTGAGGGAAATATTCGCATCGACACGGAGGGAGCCTTCCTTGTCGGAATCAAAGACGCCGAGGTATTCGAGCGTGGCCCGGAGCTTGTTTAAGAACTTCCGCGCCTCTTTTGGCGAGCGCATATCCGGCTCCGAGACGATCTCGATCAAGGGGATGCCCGCACGGTTGTAGTCCACGAGAGAGTACCGGCCGCGTTCGGCATTTCCCATGTGCACGAGCCGGCCCGGGTCTTCCTCCACATGGATGCGGGTGAGGCGTATTTTGCGCTCTTTCCCGTCGTCGCCTTCGATCTCCACGTACCCGCCCAGGGCAAGAGGCTTGTCGTACTGGGTGATCTGGTAGGCTTTGTTGAGGTCGGGGTAGAAGTAGTTCTTCCGCGAGAACTCGGACTCTTCAGAGACCTCGCAGTTGAGGGCTTTACCCACCTTCATGGCGTACTCGATCACTTTTTTGTTTATCATCGGCATCGTGCCGGGAAGACCGAGGCAGATCGGGCAGACATGGGTGTTGGGGCCGTCGTCACGGTAATCGGTCGAGCAGCCGCAGAAGAGCTTGCTCTTTGTATCGAGCTGGCAGTGGACTTCGAGGCCGACAACCACCTGCGCATCGGCGGGGGGATTTTCGCTCATGGCTGTCCCCCCTGTTCGTACGCATAGGCAACATCGATCACGCGCTCGTCCTCGAAGGGCCGGCCCATGATCTGGAGGCCGACCGGCATGTCCTGCACGGTCCCGCAGGGCACCGAGATCGCCGGGATGCCGGCAAGGTTGACCGGCACGGTCAGGATATCGGAAAGGTACATGGAGAGCGGATCGCTTTTTTCGCCCAGTCTGAACGCAATCGTGGGCATGGTAGGCCCGCAGAGGACATCGACATCGGCAAAGAGCCGGGCGAAATCCTTTCGGATATTTTCCCGGGCTACCTGCGCCTTTGCATAGTACTTGCCATAGTAACCCGAAGAGAGGGCAAAGGTCCCGAGCATGATCCTGCGCCGGACCTCGGGGCCGAACCCTTCGCGCCGGGCATCCTGGAACGCGGCATGCCATGACTTTTTGGTCTCTACCGCCGGGCCGTAGCGCACGCCATCGAACCGGGCAAGGTTCGAACTCGCCTCGCTCGTGCAGATCACATAGTAGGCGGCAAGGGCATATTCCATCGACGGGATGCTGCACGGGACGGTTGTTGCGCCAAGCTCTTCGAGCCTGCCGATCGCCTTTTTGACAACCGCGGCAACAGCCGGGTCGACACCGGCCCCGAAGTACTCCTGCGGGATGCCAATCCGGGTACCTTTGATATCGGCGGACGGGGTGTGGGTATAGGGCCGGTCCTGCGAGGTTGCATCGTGTTTGTCGTGGCCGGCGATCACCGACATTAAGAGCGAGACATCGGAAACGTTTGCCGCCATCGGGCCGATCGTCTCAAGCGAGTTTGCATACGCAATGAGACCGTACCGGGAGACCCGGCCATAGGTCGGCTTTAGGCCAACGATCCCGCAGAATGCGGCCGGGCAGCGGATCGATCCGCCGGTATCGGTACCAAGGGCCATCCGGACCATGCCGGCTGCGACTGCGGCCGCGCTGCCACCGGATGATCCACCGGGAACCCGCCCGGTGTCGCGGGGGTTTAAGGTGGGCCCGAACGCAGAGTTCTCGGTGCTCGTCCCCATCCCGAACTCGTCCATGTTGGTCTTGCCGGCAATAGCCGCACCTGCGGATTTTACAAGCGCGACCGCATGGGCATCGTAGGGGGGGATGTACCCTTTGAGGATCTTCGAGGCGCAGGTGGTCTCGATTCCCTGTGTGGAGATATTGTCCTTGACCGCGACGGGGATCCCGGAGAGTTTCCCGCTCCCTCCCTTCGGCTCTTTACACACGGCAAGGAACGCGTTGTATTTGTCGTCTGGCTCAAACCGGAGTGCGCTCACTACATCACCCGCGGTGCCTTGATAAACCCGTCTTCCTGTGCGCCGGCATTGCCTAATGCCACGTCGTGCGGGAGCGAAGGTTCGACCTTGTCTTCCCGTAAGATGTTATAGAGGTCGCGGGCGCCAGTATCGTCCCCGCGGACCTTGTCCAGCACGTCAAAATATTCAACGATGGCGTTGAACTGGCCGGTAAAAGTGGCAAGTTCCGCGGCATCGATCCCGATATCGGCGAGTTCCCCGATATGTTCCACGTCTTTTTCACTGACCATGATTTCCCCGTCCGATTTGGTCTATGTAATCTTGCATGGACGTTTTATAACCATTATTACGGGCAAGTTTTTGTAGTACTCCCCAGACCCCGCTCCCGTACTGCATGGCCTTTTTCCCGTAGCCGGCAAGCTCTTCCGGCATGTGCCGGGCGGCGACTTCGCGGAGGGGGATCTTGCGCCGGCCGTCACGGACTTTTTCCGCCGCCGGGATCGCGCGGGCGGCGCGCACGACCCGGACATCCATGTACGGCATGGAAAGATAGGTGCCGTTTAATCCCGCTACTGCCTGGTCGCGTTGGGCCTGGAGTTCGAGGCCGGCAACATCCCGGGCAAGGTCGTCCTCCAGATTCTGCGATGACAGGTACCGGGCATAGCCGCCGAAGAGTTCGTCTGCTCCCTGCCCGGCAATGATGCGCCGGTAGCCTTTTGCCCCGGCCCACTTCGAGATGAAATACTGGGTGACTGCGATCCCGGTGTTTACCGGATCCTTTTTCGGAATGACTTTGATGACCTTCGGGAGGGCTTCCTCGATTTCTTCCGGCTCGATGACAACGATCGTGCAGGAGAGGTTGAGCAGCTCTGCGGCATGCTCGGCCTGCGCGAGGTCGTGGGAGCCTTCGAGGCCGACAGCCACGCACTCGCGCCCGGCAAGGGCAGCGACGAGACTTGAATCCACGCCTCCCGAGAGTGCGACAACACCCTCATCGCTCCGGAGTTTTACGGCGGCAATTATCGCTTCTTCAAGGGTGCAGGGCGCCGGGTCCGGGTCTATTGCAGTAATGATCTTGTCATGACAGACCAGCGCGCCTTTGGGGCCGGGGCCCGGCATGATCCCGAAATGGTCGCGGGCATGGCAGGTGTCAAAGGAGAGGGAAAATTCGCCACCGAAATTTTTAGCCTTTTCAGGTGTTGTCGTGCAGATTGTCTCGATCTCGGCAGGTGCGAGTTTCCTGCCGTCCAGCTCTACCCAGCCGGTACATGTGAATGATGCCATGCTTTCGCCGGATCTAGTATGGCATCAGGGGGGTTTATAATACGTGGCAACTGATCCCTGCCGGATCCGGCCACGATTTTTTTATTGTACCCGGCAAATACTATAGAGCGCGTGCGCTTCCTGCCAGAACTAAAAAACGGGGAAGCACCGTGTATGGCATTCCTGGGCGAGGGTACGAAAGTGGCCAACTCGGCTGGACTTAAGATCCAGTTCCGCAGGGATTCATGGGTTCGACTCCCATCCCTCGCATACCTATTCTGGGATATAGGTATCTTGTAAATACGCCACTCTTCTAAAAATTGCCCAATTCCGTAAAAGGCTGTCACTATTCTAAAATTGCTTTCATATTTTGCCATACTGCGCGCATAGTGGCGCGCTCTTTTCGAAAAAAAACAAAATATTATTATTATAAATTGTTAAAAACTTAACAATGGAAGAATTTTGTGGGAAATGTGGCGCAAAAATGGACTTATCTGTTTCCAATGTGTGCCCGAATTGCGGTTGGGTCTCTGGCGCTCCGGATCCAAACAAAACCCGACGTAAATTGACAGGTTCTGGTTTTTTAAAAGCACATGGAAAAAAAATCCTGCTCATTGGTATAGGGATAATTGCAGTAATTGCATTTATCTGGGTATTCCAATCACTTTTATTAGACACACAACCGGGAGATGCCGTCATTCAATCTTACAATCTTCTTAAAAAAGGTGAATATTCTCAAGCCGTTGATTTGAGTTTGGATCCTTACACAAATCAACCATTCACGCCAGAACGAAAACAAACAGCGATCTCCGAACTAGGTAGTTTTAAAGACCTGACTAGTGTCCAAAGTTCTGAAATTAAAGTTGTATCCTCGGAAAAAATTAATGATAACAAATATTTAATTACATGCTTAGTATCATACTCCCGTAATGACCCATCTGGAAAACACAATGACCAAAACACTGTAATAACTGCATATGTTTTGAAATTTGATGGTCATTGGAAACCAATAGGGCTACCATATAATTAAGAAAAATTTTTAATCCCCTTAATTTTTGTGTGTGATCTATACCCCTGGACAATAAAATTATCGAATTATCATAAATCTATAACAAAACCCTATTAATGAAAAAAATCTCACGTTTCTGAACGGAAGAATTTTGTGGAAATTGCGGTGCGAAATTGGATCTATCTGCACCAGATCAATGTCCCGTTTGCGGGAAAGAACAAAATGTTGTTAAAAAACTCCAGCAAAAAAAGTCTGAAATTTGGAATCTTTCTATGTCTGGGGATAATTGGAATTGTAATTATTGGGTGGATTCTAATCACCCGGGGAAATATTATCACTCAAAGTGTTACTCCAACAAATGCTCCATTGCACTATGAACCGTTCAAATTCGACATATCTCGGGGGATTCAACACCTTAAAAGCTGTGTTTTTGGGAGGGGACCCCCGGGCTGAAGTTGCCTACCAGTTTGCCCGCCCGGTGAAGGAACCGTAAGAGACCTTATCTGTTCACGAAGGGATACACTCCACTATGACTCTGGTAAAAAAACACCGCATACGGAAAAAGACCACGCTCGTTGACAACCTGCCCGAGATGGTCTTTTCCGCGCTTGCCAACCATGAGGACTTCGTAGTAACCTACGAGACCGATCCAAAAACCCACAAGACCTCGCTTTACGTAATGACCGGTTCCCTTATCACACCGGAACTGCTCGCCGCCCTCAAAAAACAGATCGAGCACAAGAAAGAGGAAGGCAGCACGGTCGTCACCCGCGACTGGAAATAACAAATACCAAAAGGCCAGATTATTTTTTTTTACCCGGATGTTCCGGGACCGTTACGACTCTTTTGCAGGAGTACCGCTGCCGATGACTGCGGCCACCCGTCCCACCCGGCCGTCAGCGAGCCGGACCTTGATGCCATGGGGATGAAACGAGGAGTTTGTCAAAATCTCCTGTACGGTTCCCCGGGTCAGCCTCCCGCTCCGCTGATCTGCCTTCTGGACAATATCAACCGTGCAGCCCGGGTGGATATCGGCCCGGTTTTTTCCCGAGGTCATAAGATACGGTACCGGTTTTGTCTATACACCCCAAAAAGGGAATTCAGGGAAAGGATATACCGGGGAAAAATCAGGATGAGATATCCGGTACATTGTATGAGCCGATACCGGATTCGAGCCACCCGGTCGTGGTTACCCATCCGTGATTTTCGCCGTGCAGCTCTACTGCCACGGTGTTTTTATAGGCATTTGATTCGGGCTCGCTGATCTTCCAGGTATTCCGTGCATCGAGGCCGGCGTTGATCCGCACGACTGCCCCGGGCGATGCGGTGTAATCTGCATATACACTCGTCAGGTACCGGTAACAGGAGGTCTGCCCGGCCGTTGCGTTCACATTGGGACAGGCTTCAGTCTGGATGCTCTGCACCGGGCGGAATACCGCTGCGTCCTGGATCGGGGAACGGGTATCGATCGGACCCGGCGAAGGGGCAGTCACCGTTAGCATGACAATCGAGGTCTGTGCGCTCCCGTTAACGGGCGGCAGGCCAAGCGACGGTGTAGATATCTTCAGGTACGTAGTCTTACCGGTCCCGTAGAGTACGGCAGACCAGTCATGGGGGATGCCTGTTATATGATGATTGCCAATCTCGGTGATAATGGGCGAATTGCCCTTGGTATCCTCGGGCACCGGTAAGAAGAACGTCACATTGGTGAGAACCTCCTCGGTCGAAAAGGTACAGCTGTAAGAATAGGTGCTGGTAAGCGAATTCCGGTATTCCGTGACAACGTAATTATTATAGGTCACAACCGCAGCAAAGGCGATCAGAATAACGATAAACAAGCCAATCGTGATTTTTATGATCCGGTCCATGATTTCCCTCCCGCACGGGACTGAATGATGGGGATTTCTGCCCTTTGCACCAGTCCCGGGAGCAATACCTGTAGTTTAGAGTAAAGAGGGAAAAAACATTGTATTCTCCCGGGAAACGGCTGCCGCCGCCACATCGGAAACTTCTCCAGAAGCAGCATGACTATTATGGTTTGCTGCCGATCATATCTGCATGGAATCCCGTGTGGACCTCGCACTCATAAACGTCCGGCTCCCGGACGGGCGCCGGGCGGATGTCTCGATCCGGGACGGCCGCGTTGTCCATACCGGGGCATCGGGACCGGCAGACCGGACGATCGACTGTACCGGTAAAATTGTTCTCCCGGCTGCGGTCGATGTCCATGTCCATATGCGGGGCGGGAGCCAGTCAGAAAAAGAGGACTGGGAGACGGGGAGCAGGAGCGCGCTTGCCGGCGGCGTGACGGTCGTTGTCGACCAGCCAAATACCGTCCCGCCGCTTACTGCCCCGGAGGTCTACCGGCGGAGGGTTGCAGATGCACAGGCACATTCGCTGTGCAGTTTTGCCATCAACAGCGCGGTGACGCCGCAGACCGCGGTTGAGGAGATGTGGAGCAGCGGTGCGATGGCCTTTGGCGAGACCTTCTTTGCTCCGTCGAGTTACGGCGAAGCGCTCTCAGCTTCCGACCTCTCCCTCATGCTCGGGCGCATCCGGACTCTCGGCGGCCTTGCCACCATCCATGCAGAGAGCGTCCGGCCCGGGGAGGATTTTGGCCTTGCGGCACACGATAGACTGAGGTCCCCCGAAGGGGAACGTGACGCCGTACTCGCGGTCCAGGCCTGCAACACGGCGGGCTGCCGGCTCCATTTCTGCCATATGAGCTCGGCGCGCTCACTTGCCGCAGCCCGCGGAACAGTCGAGGTCACGCCTCACCACCTCTTCCTCTCCCGGGAAAAGACCAGGGACGAGGACACCACCTTCAAAGTCAACCCCCCGGTGCGAAGTGAACGCGAGAGAAAGGCCCTTTTCGCCTGCTGGGACCGGATCGATCTGATCGCCTCCGACCATGCCCCGCATACCCCTGCGGATAAGGCACAGGAGTTTTCCTCTGCCCCATCGGGTGTCCCGGGGGTGGAAACGATGGTTCCCCTCTTACTGGCAGAGGTGCTCGAAAAGCGCCTTGCGCTCCCCGATGTGATCAAAAAAACATCGACCGCGCCCGCCGCGTTACTGGGGATCCCTGCTGCCGGGTTTTTGCCCGGGGACCGGGCCGATTTTACAATCTGTCCCTGCGAGGCGGTACCGATCGCAGCAGACAATCTCCACAGCCGGTGCGGGTGGACGCCGTACGAAGGAATGCCGGCGGTCTTCCCCGCTATCGTGATCCGGGACGGTGCTGTCGTGTATGAATCCGGTGAATTTACCCGGATACCCCCGGTATGGTACGCCGGCAAAGGGTACACTCCGGCACTAATGTCTCCGAAACGGTAATGTGCCAGAAACAACAGATGGGAAAAGGTGCCGACATAGCGCACCCATAGGTCCCCGGGTGATCGATTGGCAAACGCCTGGAAGTGATCCATGGGACAACCCGGGTGCGCGACAGGCATCGCCCGGCTGAGGGTTTTATACACCGGTGAAGAACGGCAGCAGCCACTGGTGATCCGTTGTGTGTTTAAGCCGGGCGACATCTTCACTCTCAACGGGAACGTTCCCCATGCCAGCGCTGACCGATGCCCTTTCTGCAGACAAAAACGGCACGCTGATTTCTATCGAAGTTTCCGCAAACGCCAAATCTGCACGGTTTCCTGACGGGTACAACCCCTGGAGAAACGCGATTGGCTGCCGGGTTACGGCTCCGGCAACCGAAGGGAAGGCCAACCGTGCCGTCATTGCTCTTATCAGCGAAGTGCTCGGCGTTTCCCCGTCATCCGTTACCCTTGCTGCCGGCCAGACTTCGACCCAGAAAAAAGTGCTCGTTTTTGGACTCGCCCCGGACGAAGTTGCCGGGCGCCTTGCCAAACTATCCTGATCCGCTCGTATTCCCCGGGGCTGGAACGAACCTACACTTTAAGTAATTCCCCACGTTATATATATTTTATACCTATGATCAGGCACATCATCATTCGCATGATACATGGGGGTGCGTTTACGTGTATTCACCGGATACTACCAAGTACCTTATTCACATCAGCCTCAGCGCAGAGGGGGTGGTCGAGAAACCTGATGTAGTCGGCGCGATATTCGGGCAGACTGAAGGGTTACTCGGCGAAGACCTCGACCTGCGGGACCTCCAGAGGACCGGGAGGGTTGGCAGGATCGACGTCCAGATTGCAAGCAAAAAAGGAGAAACCACCGGGGACATCCTGATCTCCACGTCCCTTGACCGGGCGGAAACAGCCATCCTTGCAGCGTCCTTGGAGACCATCGACCGCGTGGGCCCCTGCGTTGCGCATGTGACCGTGGAGTCCATCGAGGACATCAGGGTCAGCAAGCGCAAGAAGATCGTTGAACGGGCAAAAGAGATCCTCATCGAGCGCTTTGACGACGGGGCTATCGACAGCGACGAGCTCCTCGACGATGTACGCCAGACGATCCGTGTCGAAAAGATAGGGACGATCGGGGAAGAAAAACTCCCGGCCGGTCCCAATGTCATGGAGTCCGACGCGATCATCATCGTCGAAGGGAGGGCAGACGTGGTCAACCTCCTCAGGTACGGCATCAAGAATGCCGTTGCCGTCGAAGGCACCAACATCCCGGCATCGATCGTCGATCTCTGCGGGAAGAAGACCACGACTGCATTCTTCGATGGCGACCGGGGCGGGGAACTGATCTTACGGGAACTTCTCCAGATGGCAGATATCGATTTCGTGGCCTTCTCCCCCCGGGGAAAGAGCGTCGAGGACATGACAAGAAAAGAGGTCATCAAGACCCTGCGGAACAAGGTGCCGGTCGAGTATGTCCGCGACCAGTACTTCGAGGACGCAGCAGAGCTCCCGACGGATCTCCCCCGGCCCGGCCGTTCAGTGCCGGCCCACGACGATAACGACTCGCGGGAACCGGCCGACCGCCCCGCCGGCGGCGGACAGAAGAAATCCCGGGGCAGTCCGGCAAAAACCCCGGTCACGATCCGTGACCACCTGGAGGATGTGCGGGGAAAGAATATCGCCCGGTTTCTTGACGGGGAGATGACGGTGATCCGCGAGACCTCGACCGACGAGATGGAAAAAGCGGTCGAGACGCTCGATACGCCGGTCACCGGTATCGTGACCGACCGCTCCGTGGACCAGAAACTGCTCGACCGTCTTGTGTACAAGGGTGTCGAGTATATCGCGGCAAAAGATTTTAAGGGAATTATAAAAAGGCCGTTAAACATACGGCTGATGAAAATGAGCCCGTAAAATTGGGCTCACACAAATTTATTTATGCATGGTGCGCCCCATGTAACACTTTGGTGTGGCAGTATGCATAAGGAAGAATTGATCAGTCTTCATAAGATGCTGTACGAGGTCAAGGACTATTTTGAAGAAGTCAACCCTGACCTGAAGTTCACGCAGTATAATGCCCTTAAAATTACCCCTTCCCAGCTGCACAAGAGCAAACTTGAGCATAAATATGCGATCTTTGTGCTGGGTAACGAGATCGCCAATGCCATGAAAGACGTGGATTATACCTCGTCTTCACGGATCTCGGCCCGGATGAAGGATCTGGCCGACAAGACGCTTAAGGAAATGGAATACGCATAACAATTTTTACCAGCATTTTGCCGCTCTCATGGTACGGCACCCGGATACGCTTTTTTTCTACCTGACCGCTTGTTATCGTTTTCCCGCGGCATGCATAACCCTATAACCCTCACAGGTATACTTCTCGTCCATGCGCTATTACCCCGCACCGGAAGGGGGACTGGATCTTGCCGAAATCAACCGGGCCGTTGAGGCCGCATTTGCCGACCACGGGAGGGGCCTTGTCCAGATGCCTCCCAAGCTGTACGTAACCCTGCCGAAAGGAGATTTCCGGACCATGCCTGCGTACCTGCCCTCGCTCGACATTGCAGGGGTAAAGATAGTAAACGTCCACCCGGATAACCCGGGACAAGGGCTTCCCTCGGTAATGGCACTCACCATCATCCTCGATACAGAGACCGGCAGACCCACGGCCATCCTGAACGCAACGCGGCTTACGGATATGCGGACCGGGGCTGCCGGGGCAATTGCCGCCAGATTCCTTGCCCCAAAAAAAGAGTGCGTTCTCGGCATCATCGGCACCGGCCGCCAGGCCGAGGCACAGGTCCGGGCCACATCAAATGAGCTTGCTATCTCCGGGATCCGTGCCTGGAGCAGGAACCCGGCCCATGCGGAAGCGTTTGTTGCACGGTTCAGGGAGTTTGATGCAAAGAGCGTTACCCTGGAACAGGCCTGCGACTGCGATGTACTTGTCACAACCACCCCTTCCCGCACGCCCGTGGTGAAAAACGAATGGATCCATGAGGGCACGCATATCAATGCTATCGGTGCCGATGCACCGGGAAAAGAGGAGCTCGACCCGGCAATACTGCACCGGGCCCGTGTTTTTGTAGACGATCCCGCTCAGGCGTTCCATTCGGGGGAGATCAACGTCCCCATCAGGAAGGGGCTCTACCCGCCGGGGATGATTGCAGGGACGCTCGGTGAAGTCGTGACCGGTAAGAGGAAGCGCGAACGGCCGGACGAGATCACGGTCTTTGACTCCACCGGGCTTGCAATCCAGGATCTCGCGATTGCATCCATTGCCCTTCGGCAGGCTGTATCGATGGAACTACCGTTTGAATAACAGGGAATTTTAAAAAAAAGTTATTTCTGTTCAGGCTGCGGGGATTTTGCGTGCTTTTTCCATACCTGCTCGCGGTACACCGGGCCGCTGTTGTAGGTACAGAACGGGATGAGCTTGCCGTCTGGCGTGGCATAGTGGATGCAGCAGCGCTGGACGCGCTCGATATCGTAATTGTAGCGGTCCATGAAGTGCATGGTGCCGACAAAGAGTGCGTTCCAGTGAAATTCCCTGAGCGCATCGAAGTTCTGCCCGACCAGGGTCTTTCCGATCAGCTTCCAGAACTCCGCCGTGCTCCCCTTCTCCCCTTTCTTAAAGGAGGCATGGAGCTCCCGGACACCTTCAAGAAGGGTTGCATACTTGTTGATGGTGCCGCCTTTCTTGAGTTTCTCTGACATCTGCTCGATCGCAGCAAACAGGCTCTCCACATCTACCATCCGGGTCACCGGGGTCATGCCGTCTTTTGTGACAAAAACATACGTTGCGGCACCGCAGTGCTCGTGGGCGGTAAAGCGCACCTGCGGCCGGCCCGTGTAGGCCTCCACAAGGTCGGAGAAGGGCAGCACGCAGGGAACCGGGTAAAAGTCGCTCGTCTTTAAGATACCGCCGGTCTGCGTTTCGATATTGCCGATCAGTTCAGGGATCGTAATCCGTTCCCGGTCAATGTCCTCGTCCTTTGCCGCCCCGGTAAATGCAACCGGCTGGAAGTTGACGCCACGTACAACCGCAATATGGTCGGCGGCAAATTTCAGGATCTGCCCGACCTCTTGGTCGTTCCTGCCCTTGATGATGGTGGGCACGAGAACAGTGCCGACTCCCGCCTTGGTGAGGTTTTCCAGCGCTTTTATGTGGATCTTCAAAAACGGGTTGGTCTTGTCCGTAACCCCGTCAAAGTGCAGGTATACGGTCGAGAGGCCGGCATCCTTGAGCTGCTGGGCGAGTTCGGGATTGTTTGCCAGTTTCACGCCGTTTGTCGCGATCTGGACCTGCGGGAACCCGAGTTCCTTTGCCTTTTTGATGATCTCGACAAGGTCGTCCCGCATGGTCGGCTCGCCGCCGGAGAACTGCACGGCGGGCGCCGGGACGGGTTTCTCGCCCCGGAGCACCTGCATCATTTTCACGATCTCATCGAAGGTCGGCTCGTACACAAAACCGCAGGCACGGGCATTTGCGAAACAGAAGTCGCAGTTGAGGTTGCACCGGTTGGTGAGATCGATATTTGCAAGCAGCGTGCCCGAGTGGTGGTTGCTGCACAGGCCGCATGCCGTAGGACAGGTGTCGGAGGTCACCGGGTTCTGCGGGTTGGTAACCCCCCTCCCTACAGCATCGTACTGGCTGAACCGGTGATACATCTCCGGGTCGGACCAGTAGATATGCCTGAATTTCCCATGTTCGGGGCAGGTCCGTACAATCCAGATCTTACCCTCTTCTTCTACGATATCTGCCTCAAGGACTTTTCCACAGACTGGGCAGAGACTGCGTGTTTTCTTGATTTCCATCTATTCCACCCGATGCAGCAAATGACTGGTATTGACAGGATTTAGAGTAACTTTAATCTTTTTATCTGCTCTTTATTAGAGGTATTGGAGTGCTACATTATTAGTGTGGAGTCATTCATAATACCATTGCTCTCGACACTGCTCGCCGCTTTCTGGATTATGGTTCCTGCATATGTTCCCAATCCCGTTGCTGCAGTATGCGGTGGCGGCACCCCCATTGATTTCGGGAGAAATTTCTCCGACAAAAAACGGATCTTCGGGGACGGCAAGACCTACCGCGGGCTTGTCTGCGGGGTAGCGGCAGGTATCCTTTGCGGAGGGCTTCAGATCTGGCTGGTAACTACCTGCCACTGGGATCTCCCGCAGCACACCCTTGTCTCGGTCTCTCTCCTTGCCCTCGGGGCACTGCTCGGGGATATGGCAAAGAGTTTTTTCAAACGGAGGCTCGGGAAGGAACGGGGAGATGCCTGGCCGATCGCTGACCAGTACGACCTTGTAGCCGGGGCATTTTTACTGGTCCTTGTCTTTGACCCGGCCTGGGTCTTCTCCGTCATGACCCTCCCGATCCTGATCGTGATCCTCGTCCTGACCCCGGTTCTCCACCGTTCGGTCAACATCATCGGGTACCGGATCAAGGTCAAAAAAGAACCCTGGTGAATTCGCATGAACGCACTTGCAGACCTGCTGATACAGTATAAGGCGCTGGAATTCGGGGACTTTACCCTCGCCTCCGGTGCAAAGAGCAGATACTATGTCGATGTAAAGACCGCAATAACGAACCCGGATTTCCTTGCCCGGATCGCACAGGAGATCGCGCAGCGGTACGAGTTCGATATCGTTGCCGGTGTTGCAGTCGGCGGCGTGCCGCTTGCCGTCGCCGTCTCCCTTGCCGCAAAAAAACCGTTTGCCATCATCCGGGCCGAAGAGAAGGATCACGGCAAGAAGAGCGTCATTATCGGGGATGTTGCAAAAAAGAACGTCCTCCTGGTGGAAGACGTCACGACCTCGGGCGGTTCGGCGCTCTACGGGATCTCCATGCTCAGGAATGCCGGGGCAACGGCCGACCGTGTTGTTACGGTGGTAGACCGCGAACAGGGAGCAAAGGACACGCTCGAAAAGCAGGGGATCGGGCTCTTTCCCCTCGTACGGGTCAGCGAGATCCTCTGACGGATACGTGCGCGTTAAAAGAAGCGTAAACAATTTTTAACCAATAGCGCCCATGTGATGGATATGAAGATCCTCGTTGTCGGGGGAGGTGGCCGGGAACATGCCATAGCTGCTGCACTCTCCCGCAACAGCGAAGCCGGGATCTATTCCGTAATGGCAAAGAAGAATCCCGGTATTGCCCGGATCGCACGGGAATGCTGCATTGCCCGCGAGACCGATCTGGAAAAAGTGGCGGCATTTGCAAAAAAGACCGGGGTTACCCATGCGGTTATCGGCCCGGAGAGCCCACTCGAAGCCGGAATCGTCGACCGGCTGGAAAAAGACGGGATAGCCTGTGTCGGTCCCACCAGAGCGGCAGCCCGGATAGAGACCGACAAGGCATTCTGCCGGAACCTCATGGCGGAGCACCACATCAGCGGGAACCCGGAATACCGGGTCTTCCACGATGCAGACGAGGCAATTGCGTTTGTAAAAAACCATGACGGCGATCTTGCCATCAAGCCCATCGGCCTTACCGGGGGGAAAGGCGTCCGGATCATGGGAGAGCAGGTGGATACCGCTGGCGCCATCGACTACATCCGCGAGATCAAAGGGGACGTTGTCCTCGAAGAGCGGTTAAAAGGCGAAGAGTTCACCCTCCAGGCGTTTGTCGACGGGACTCATATCGTCCCCATGCCGCTCGTGCAGGACCACAAGCGTGCCTTTGACGGGGATACCGGCCCGAACACCGGGGGAATGGGCGCCTACTCGATGCCCGACCACCGGCTGCCGTTCGTGGCAAAAAACGACCTCACTGCGGCGCTCTCCATCATGATCTCCGTGGTCGCGGCAATGGCAAAAGAAGGAACGCCCTATAAGGGCATCCTGTACGGCCAGTTTATGGACACAAAAGAGGGCCCGAAAGTGATCGAGTTCAATGCACGGTTCGGCGATCCCGAGGCCATGAATGTGCTCTCGCTCCTGGCATCGGATTTTCCCGGGATCGTCACTGCCATCACGGACGGGACGCTCTCCGCCTCAAAGGTTGCATTCGAACCCGCGGCAACGGTCTGTAAGTACCTTGTTCCCGAAGGATACCCGTCGTCCCCGCAGGTAAACCGGCCGATTTCCCTGGGAAATGCAGGAAAAGCCCTCCTCTACTATGCAAACGTCGAGGAGTCCGGCGGGGCTTTACGGACGCTTACCTCAAGGACGCTCGCGTTTGTCGGCAAGGCAGCGACCCTTGAAGAGGCAGAAAAGATTGCCGAACAGGCTGCCTCGTCAGTACAGGGAAGCGTCTTCCATCGCCGCGATATCGGCACCCGTGCCCTGCTTGAGCGCCGGATCGCTCATATGAAGGAGCTCTAAATGAAGAAAGATTTCCTCTCCATATTAGATATCTCAAAAATCGAACTCGACGAGATAATGACCGGGGCAGAGCGCCTCAAGCGCCAGAAACGGGCCGGCGTCCCGCACGAGCTCCTGCGGGGTATGTCCCTTGCCATGATCTTCGAGAAGTCCTCGACACGGACCCATATCTCGTTTGAAGTCGGCATGCACGAGCTGGGCGGCCATGCGCTCTTTTTGAATGCAAAAGACCTCCAGATCGGGAGGGGAGAAGAGATCCGGGATACCGCCCGGGTTGCATCGCGGTACGTGTCAGCCATCATGATCCGCGCCTACCGTCACAGCACCATCGTGGACCTTGCCACCCATGCAACCGTGCCGGTAATAAACGGGCTCTCCGATCACGAGCATCCCTGCCAGCTCCTTGCCGACATCCTGACAATCCGGGAGCATTTCGGGGATGTCAGGGGCCTCCGGATCGCCTGGGTGGGGGACGGGAACAATGTCTGCAACTCCCTTGTGCTCTCCACGGCCCTGACCGGCATGGAAGTGACCGTTGCAAGCCCGAAAGGCTACGAAGTGGCACCGGAACTGGTCAGGCAGGCACAGAACCTTGGCGGCAATGTCACGCTTGCAAAGACCCCGCAGGATGCCGTAAAGGATGCCCAAGTGATCGTCACCGATACCTGGATCTCGATGGGGGACGAAGCGGAAAAGGAAAAGAGGCTTGCGGCGTTCCGCGGGTATACGGTAAACGACGACCTCCTGAAACATGCCGACCCCGAGGCCCGCGTACTCCACTGCCTTCCGGCGCACCGGGGCGAAGAGATCACCGGTGACGTTCTGGACGGTCCGCAGAGTCTTGTCTGGGACGAGGCGGAGAACCGGCTCCATGCACAAAAAGCACTTCTGGTCAGCCTCTTAAAAAAATAGATCTGTTCCGTGTGCGCCCCGCATTTACGGGGGCACCGGGATTATGTTGCAATAAATTCGCGGACTTTCTCTACCATTTCTTTCTCTATCTTTTCGGCGATCTCGCGGCTTGCCCTGAATGCAAGGAGTTCCCGTTCGTCGCCGTTCATATTGGCAAAATAGAGCTTCTGCTTGCGCTCAACGACATCGACATCGTATTTTTTGGCGAGGTCGATGATGATTTTGCGGGGAACCCCCGGGGGAATAATTACATCGAAGAGTTCTTCCTCGTTTCCTTCAGTCCCGGCGCCCGCCGGTTCGGTAATCTCGTCTGCCATGGTTGATCTACCCTTCACTTACCTATTTTGATCCGCCGGCTCATAATACAGGGCCCGCCCCGCACCCCGCCAATGGGGTTTTTCGGTTTTCCGAGCGAGTTCATGCACCGGCCCATTAAAGAGGCGCCCCGGGCAAGACCGTCGTCGACAAAGACCAGGTGGTCATTGGGGTCATCGAACAGGTTCCTCTCGATGATCCCGTCGAGAATATATTCGGGTTTTCTCCCGGAGATCGCAGCCCGTCCGGTAAAGCCGATGGACGCGTTCTTCGGGACAAGGTTTTCCCCGACAGCAATATCAACCATCCGCAGGGCCATCTTCGCACAGACCCGGTCAACAACCTCGTTGAGCACCGAGAGGTTGTAGTCCTTGTGGATCTCGGCACCGATTGCGGAGAGCTTGCCAAGATCGCTGCTGTTTTCCCCGCAGTCGCATCCGATCATGGCCACATGGGATTCAATTGCCAGCTTTGCATTGACCGGCACCCTCCCGAACCGGTCGCGGTCCGGCGGTACGATCCGGATATCGATGTGCTCGTGGCAGCGGTCCACGAAATCGTCAATAACCTTTCGGTTGCCCCCCGAGAAGAAGCCCCCGGTCACGCTGTGTTCGCCAAAGATATCAAGGGCTGTACCGGTCCGTTCCTGGACAAGACCGGTCCCCCGCACGATTGCATCGGGGATCGCCCCGGCAAGCCCGCAGAAGTTCCCGATGGTCTTTGCGAAAGGACTGGGCGCGTCCGGGGCCACATCGCTAGTGATCCTCCCGTCAAGGGTAGTCCCGAAGTCCATGGAAACGCAGGGGTTCCGGAAATCAACCGGGGTCCACTTCGCCCCTTCCTTGATCCCGGCCATGGCGAGCTCCCCTTCCATCTCGTTTGCCACCATCTCGACCCCGGTCGAGCCCACCGGCGGGACGACCCCGGCAACTGCGCCGACAAAGACCACCTTGTCGGCAAAACTGAACGGCTGGAGTTTTTGCGGCTGGTTTGCCTTTGCCATGGGGGGGGTCATCTTCTTTGGCGGGACGCCGGCGGCAAGGCACCCGTTTGCAAGGGCGATTACGAAATCCCCCACCTGGTCCGGGGACTCCATCTCGGCCACGACTCCCGTGCTGCGGACAACGAAGTCAAGGTCTTTTTCAATATCGAGATGCGCCTCCTGGTGGCACTGGACAAGCGTGTCCCGTACAAGCTCAGTCACGGCCTGCCGCGAGAGTTTTGTCCCGTCCAGCGTCTCGCCAAAGACCTCTTCGCCCGGCCGGGGAGGCCGGATGTCCCGGCTCATGCTCACGGTCTTGTTGATCACATAGGATTTACCGGTCTCGAGACTTACCCCGGTGAGAATACATTTCGTGGTGGTATTTCCCATCTCCACGGAGGCCACGATAAAATAGGGCTTGTTCTTGTATTCCGGGACCTGCATCCCGGCGCCATGCGCAATTGACGGCGGTTGCGGGCTTTCAACGATATGGGGTTTTGGTTTCGTGAAGCGGGAAAAAAAACCGGCGCACATATGATCCGATCTGATTGTCATCGGATATATGTTTCTTTTTACCTGTCAGATAAAAAAACGGATATCACCGGCCGGGGAGAACCGTGTCCCCCTGGACCAGACAAGAAAAAAAATTATTTCCTGCCGGTCTTTTTTGTGGGTTTTTCACCCAGTGCATGGACCAGGCGTGCCTGGATCCCGAAGTACCGGGACACGCCGATGGCATCGCACTGGTCGATGGACGAACTGTCAAAGGAGACGAGATCGCCCGAATAGATCGCCTGCGGGGAGCTGCGGCCCAGTACGCGTACTGCTCCTTTATAGAGCTCAAGATCGACCTTGCCGTTCACCCGCTCCTGGGTAGTGTCGATAAAGGCATTGAGCGCTGCATACAGTGGTTCGTATACAAGGCCCTTGTACGCCAGCTCCGACCATTTGTCGTCGACCATACGCTTGAATGCAAGTTCTGACCGGGTAAGGACCAGCCCTTCAAGGTCGCGGTGGGCAAAGAGGATCACCGTTGCTGCCGGGTGCTCGTAGTTCTCCCGGGCCTTGAGGCCGAGGATACGGTCCTCGATCATATCGTTCCGGCCGATCCCGTGCTTCCCGGCAAGGACGTTGAGCCGGTCGATGAGATCGATACCGGACATCTTCTTCCCGTTGATCGCCACCGGGACACCCTTTGCAAAGGTAAGGGTGATCTTCTCCGGCTTTGCCGGTGCCTTCTCGGGAGAGACCGTCCAGAGGTAGATCTCCTCGGGGGGGTGGAAGTCCGGCTCTTCGAGCCTGCCGCCCTCAATGCTCCGGCTCCAGCAGTTCTCGTCCATGCTCCAGGGCTTATCCTTTTTCACCGGCACCGGGATATTATGGTCTTTTGCGTACCCGATCTCCCAGTCGCGGGTCAGGTTATGCTCGCGGATAGGTGCAACAACGTCGAACCCTGCTGCGCGGATAATAAAATCAAAACGCAGCTGGTCGTTTCCCTTCCCCGTGCACCCGTGGGCGATCGCGACTGCCTTCTCTTTTTTTGCGATCTTTACGACTTCCTGAGCAATCAGAGGACGGGCAAGCGAGGTTCCCATAGGGTAACCCTCGTACGACCCGTTCGCCTTGATCGCCGGGAAGATGTGCTCGGCAACAAAGCGTTCCCGTACATCGAGAGTATAGTGCTTGTCGGCGAGCTTTTTACCCTTCTTTGTGGCAACATCGATCTCTTCGTCGCGCTGGCCCACGTTCACCGCAACCGTTACCACGCGGTCGTAATCGTACCGCTCCTTTAACAGCGGGATGCAGATGGAGGTGTCAAGGCCCCCGGAATATGCAAGAACTATCGTTCCTTTTCCCATAATGGATACTTCCGTTAGTCAGATAGGATGTTTTTCCATATATGTAAAAGGGTAGATCCTGCCGAAAAGAGCCGGTAAAGTTCCCTTTTTTAGGGTAAAGCAAAGAACAAAAATGAGTTGTCCAGGAGGTTTCTCCTGAACGCAGGTATCGTGTTACCTTAACTGACAACGATTGTCCCGGAAATTGAGGGCTGGAAGAGCGTACCGAAGTTGTACGTTCCCTTCTTGTCAAAGGTTACGTTATAGAATCCCTTATAGGGGATGTTTACCGTCTTGATAACCGACTGCGACAGGATTCCGACCGGCTGAACGCCATGGGGCTTGAGCGGGTCTGCATTGTAGAAGACGAGCTTTGTACCTGTCGGGATATAGATCGTTCCCGTGGGGGTTACCGTGAGGGAGTCCTTGAATACGACTAGCTTTTCCGGAACCGGTGCGACCGTGGTCGGGACTGCGGTTACGTTTGCAGTTACATTGGCCGTTACGTTTGCAGTGACAACCGTGGTCGGAACTGCGGTCACATTGGGTGTGGCAACCGTGGTCGGAACTGCCGTCTGGGTCGGCGTTGCGGGGGTCGCGCTCTGGGATGTGCATCCCGCGAACAGGATCCCGATAAACAGGACTACAAGAACAACAAGAAATTTCTTCATGCATGATTTTTTGCTATCTCGGTATTTAAGAGTATTCTCTTGAATTACGTATGAACGGCCGGCACTTATGTCCGGGAGGGTATGCAGCGATCTGCACTGATAAAAAAGAGATTGGCCGTTGCCGTCGGCATTATGCGAGATAATGGCTGATCGGTTCGAGAGTAATCTTTTCGCGTTTGATTGCATCGATTGCAAGCGCCGCTGCACGCGCCGCCTGGATGGTGGTGATATACGGGATCCCGAAGTCCACTGCCGCACGCATGATCTGGTAGTGGTCCTGCCGGGACTGCCGGTCCTGCGGGGTGTTGATGATGAGGCGGATCTCCCCGTGGTGCATCATATCGAGCACGTTCGGGGAACCTTCCTGGACTTTGAGGACCATGTGCGCTTCTACACCTGCCGCATTGAGATAATCCACAGTTCCTTCTGTCCCATAGAGGGTGAGACCGAGATCGCGCAGTTTCCGTGCGATGGGTATTACCTCGTCTTTCTGCCCGATATTGACCGAGATAAAGACGTTTCCCTTGAGCGGCAGTTCGTTGTCTGCGGAGATGCAGGCCTTGTAGAAGGCAAGGCCGAAGTCGTAGTCGATCCCCATGACCTCGCCGGTACTCTTCATCTCGGGCCCGAGCATGGTATCGACCCCGGCAAGTTTGTTGAACGGCAGGAGAACTTCCTTTACCGCGACATGCTTAATGGTCCTCTCCTTAAAGCCCAGGTCGCGCAGTTTCTTTCCAATCATTACCTTTGCTGCGATCTTTGCAATGGGGAGGCCGGTTGCCTTTGAGACAAACGGGACGGTGCGGCTCGCCCGGGGGTTCGCCTCGATGATATAGACCACGTTCTCTTTTACCGCCATCTGGAGGTTCACGAGACCGACAACGCCAAGACCCAGCGCGATCTTTCTCGTGTACTCGCGGACGGTATCCACAATCTCCTTTGAGAGGGACTGGGTGGGAATGACGCAGGCAGAGTCCCCGGAGTGGATGCCGGCCTGCTCGATATGCTCCATGATGCCGCCGATAAGGACTTCTTCCCCGTCACAGACAGCATCGACGTCGAGTTCCACGGCGTTCCTCAGATACGAATCGATCAGCACCGGGTGGTGCCGGCTGACCCGGACTGCCTCTTTCATGTAGGTCTCGAGTTCCGAGGTGTCGTGGACGATCTCCATGGCCCTGCCGCCGAGCACATAGGAAGGCCGGACAAGCACCGGGTAGCCAATCTTCTCGGCTTTTTCCTTTGCCTCGGCTTCCGAGTAGGCAGAACTGTTTGCCGGACTCGGGATGTTGAGTTTGGTGAGCATGACGCTGAACCGGTCGCGGTCCTCGGCGATATCCATCGCATCCGGGGTAGTGCCGAGGATCTTTGTGGGAAGTCCCAGGCGCTTCATCTCTTTTTCGAGGGGCACGGCGAGGTTGACCGCATTCTGGCCGCCGAACTGGACCATCACGCCATAGTAAGAGTCGGTCCTGAGGATGTTGGTGATATCCTCGAGCTGCATGGGCTCAAAGAAGAGCCGGTCCGAGGTGTCGAAGTCAGTGGAGACAGTCTCGGGGTTGTTGTTGACGATGTGGACTTCCACACCCTCTTCCCGCAGCGCCTTTACCGCGTGGACGGTACAGTAATCGAACTCGATCCCCTGGCCGATCCGGATGGGGCCCGAACCGAGAATGAGGATCTTCTGCCGGTCATCTTTTACGATCTCGGTCGTTGCATCGTGCGTGGAATAGAAATAGGGGGTTACCGCCGGGAACTCCGCAGCGCAGGTGTCCACCATCTTGTACACCGGCATGCCGGCAAGTTCTTCTATCGCCGTCAGCTCTTTGCCGGAGATCGCCGCGATCTCGGTGTTCGTGTACCCGAAGGTCTTTGCACCTTTGATATCGGCATCCGTGGCACCTGCTGCGAGGCGCTTTTCGAGATCCACGATGTTCTTGATCTTTTCGAGGAAGAACGGGACAATCGAGGTGAGGTGCGCGATCTCTTCCACGGTAAAGCCCTGCCGGAACGCATCGAAGAGAACATGGAACCGCTCGTCGGTCGGGCGGGAGAGGATCATCCGGATCTCGCTCGGGCTCGTGTGGGTCCGGACATCGGTGTCGATCGAGCGCTTGGCCTTGATCAAGGCCTCTTCGAGCGTGCGCCCGATCGCCATGACCTCCCCGGTGCTCTTCATCGAGGTGGTGAGCGTCCGGTCTGCCCCTTTGAACTTGTCAAACGGCCAGCGGGGCACCTTGACGACCACGTAGTCGATGGTCGGCTCGAAGGAGGCGGCAGTGCAGCCGGTGACCGAGTTCTTGATCTCGTCGAGGTGCATGCCGATGGCGATCTTCGCTGCCACCCGTGCGATCGGGTAGCCGGTGGCCTTCGAGGCAAGGGCCGATGAACGGGAGACACGCGGGTTGACCTCGATGACCCGGTACTCCCCCTCCTTGAAGGCGAACTGGACATTGCAGCCGCCCTGCACGTCGAGGGCACGGATGATATGGATGGCTGCGCTCCGCATCATCTGGTACTCGTCGTCGCGGAGCGTAAGGATGGGTGCAACGACCACGCTCTCCCCGGTATGGATGCCCATGGGGTCGATGTTTTCCATGCTGCAGACGATGATGCAGGTGTCGGTCGCGTCCCGCATTACTTCGAACTCGAGCTCCTTCCAGCCCATCACGCTCTGTTCGATGAGCACCTGGTGGATACGGGAACGGGAGAGGCCCAGTTCGACAATCCGGGTCAGCTCTTCCTTTGTCCTGCCGATACCGCCGCCGGCGCCTCCGAGGGTGTAGGCCGGGCGGACGACCGCGGGGAGGCCGATCTTTGCAATCGCGTCGTCGATCTGGCTTAAGGTGTTGAGGACAATGCTTTTCGGGACCGGTTCCCCGATCTCGTTCATGAGGTCGCGGAACTTCTCCCGGTCCTCGCCCTTGTAGATCGCTTCGAGCGGGGTCCCGAGGATCTCGACGCCCTTGAGCGCCCCCATCTCGGCAAGTTCCGCGGTGAGGTTGAGGCCCGTCTGGCCGCCCATGCCCGAGAGGATGCCGTCGGGCTTCTCCTTCTCGATGATCTTTGCGATGATGTTTGCCCGGAGCGGCTCGATATAGATCCTCTCGGCCATCTCGGGGTCGGTCATGATCGTTGCGGGGTTCGAGTTGACCAGCACTACCTCGATTCCCTCTTCGCGGAGCGAGCGGCAGGCCTGCGATCCCGAGAAGTCGAACTCTGCGGCCTGCCCGATCTGGATCGGTCCCGACCCGATGAGGAGGACCTTTTTGATGTCGGTGCGCAGGGGCATTATGCTAGCCTCCTGAACAGCGCATCGAAGAAATGGGCCTCGGTATCGCGCGGCCCCCCGTGTGCCTCGGGGTGGAACTGCACGGTCGTGAGCATCAGGTCCTCGTTCTCGAACCCTTCGACCGTGCCGTCGTTGACATTCGTGTAGGTAACCTTGCAGCCCTCGGGCAGGGAATTTGCATCTACGGCAAACCCGTGGTTCTGGGTGGTGATGAAGATCTTCCCGTCCTTGAACCGGACCGGCTGGTTTGCCCCCCGGTGGCCGAACTTGAGCTTGTAGGTGTCGCCGCCAAGGGCAAGCGCGGAGACCTGGTTCCCCATGCAGATCCCGAAAACGGGGAGCTTCCCGAGGAGTTCCTTGACGCAGCGGATCGCATCCGGTGCCTGCTTGGGGTCGCCGGGGCCGTTGCTGATGAAAAGCGCGTCGGGCTTACAGGCCATGACCTGGGATGACGTTGCATTGTACGGGAAGACGTAGAGGTCGCCGTTCCTCTTTGAAAGGCTCGTGAGCATGTTCTTTTTTATCCCGAGGTCGATGACGGCGATCTTCTTTCCCGTGCCCGGGATGTGGTAGGGTTCCTTGCAGGATACTTCCGGGATGGGGACGATGTCGCAGATAGTCGGGCTCTTTCTGGCAAGCGCGACTGCATATGCGCCGTCGCTGCTCCCGACAACGAGCGCGGCCCGCATGGTGCCGTGCACCCGGGCCTTGATGGTCAGCGCACGGGTGTCCACGCCGCTCATGCCGAGAAGGTGATTTTCTTCAAAAAAGGTTCTGAGGGAAGGGAGGTGTTCGGGTTTTTCACAGATTTCCTTGGTGATACATCCGAGCGCACATACGCGGGGATTCTGGAAGTTTTGCGGATCGACACCGTAGTTGCCGATCTGCGGGAACGTAAACATGAGAATCTGGCCGAAATAACTGGGATCCGTCAAGGATTCCATGTACCCGGTCATCTGGGTGTTAAAGACCAGTTCTCCTGCGCATTCCCCCTCTACCCCGAATCCTTCCCCGGTGACATATTCCCCGTCCTCGAATCCCAGAACCGCCTTCATGATGTCCATATCTTATGTGCCGGATTAGTTATTAACGCTGATGCACCCGGCCGCCCGGCCGTCGCGGCTCTTTTGACAGCTTCCGTTTTTTCCGGGGTAAACCACTGCCGGGCCCTTGCTAACTCCCGGGTCTTATGATAACCTCCGCGTGCCCGGGTATCCCCTATCCTCACGATTAAATAGTCCCGGCGGTAATTCCCAGATAATAAAGGTGTTTTTGATGCCGACCCATGTGAACGGGAAAGACAAGGGACAGGTCATGCTCTATGCGCTCTCTACCTGTCAGTGGTGCCATAAGACGAAGGTGCTGCTCGAATCGCTCGGGATCGCGTTCGATTACGAGTACGTGGACCTGCTGGAGGGAAAGGAGCAGGACGAGGCTATGGCGAAGATCGAGCGCTGGAACCCGGCCGGATCGTTTCCCACGCTCGTGATCGGCGATACCCGGGCCATCATCGGGTTCCGCGAGAGCGAGATACTGGAGGCCTTTGGCGCATGAATCCCGCCGTGATCACCGAGGCCGAAATTGACGCGGCATATGCGGCCTACAAGACCGATGCGGAGAAGAACGGGTACCGGCTCAACCCCGACGAAGACTTTGTGAAAAACCTGATCCGCGGTCTCCTGAAGAACGGGCAGCGCTACGGGTACCGGGCCTGTCCCTGCCGGCTTGCATCCGGCATAAAGGACCAGGACCTCGATATTGTCTGCCCCTGCGATTACCGGGACAGCGATCTTGAGGAGCACGGCGCCTGTTACTGCGCCCTGTACGTGAACGAAGCCATTGCCTCGGGAAAACAAACTGTCGCACCCATTCCCGAACGCCGCCCGCCCCGGTCCGAACGTATGAAAGCCGGTTCGATCAGAGTCGCTTCAACAACCGAGCGCCCGGTCTTTCCCCTGCCGGTCTGGCGCTGCAAGGTCTGCGGGTATCTCTGCGCCCGCGAGCAGCCACCGGGGATTTGTCCGATTTGTAAGGCGACGAAGGAAAGGTTTGAGAGGTTTGTGTGATCTTTTTTATGAGTTTCGGGCTCTGCTGAGTCTGCGGGCCCGTGGCGTGGAAGGGCTGCGGGCATCTTTGTGCACGGGAGGAGCCGCCAGGTATATGTTCGATGTGTACGGCGAGGTAGGTGTGGGTCGTGTGAAGTTTCTTTTAAAGAGTGCAGTAACGGGTGCGGGGAATTCTTGGGTTCGAATTTCTTCCCTCGCATAATCTAGCGGGGTTATAGGTATCTTAAAAAATGTCACTCATCTAATTCCACACCCCTGTTTCGAAAACTTGTGCTAATACGCACGTGAATTATTAAATAAGGCAGATATAGGCTGAATGTTAAAATTTATGCAAACCACATTGGGAGGGCAAATCAGGATATGTTTGCTAAACAAAGTTTAGGATTAAAATTATTGGTGGCAATAAGTATATTGGCAATTTCGATTATTGTAACCGTCGGACTTGTAATTTTTATTGAAGGCAAATTCTCAATGGAAGATGCTTGGTTTATTTCAGTTGTATCTATATATATAGGGATTTTCATAACGGCCGTTTATTCATTGTGTATTGAAGAATTAGAATCTCGTCAGGGTTGGATGACTGGAAACTGGACATTGACAATATATGATAATACTGGGGAAAAAATAAAAGAAGATCTTTATATAGTAAAGCATAGGAAAAATAATATTTACGCGGATATAACTCGAACTTTTCCTCAAGATTCTCGAGAACTCGGAAGAAAATGGATATTTGAGGGTAGACTTATTAGAGATGCTAAATTGATAGGTCATTATTGGTCTCAAAAAGAGGGAAGTTTAAGTTGCGGTGCACAATTTTTATTAAATGTTGAAAAAAATGAGGATGGTTTACCGATAAAAGGTGATCTTTTTAAAGGTACTTATATTAAAGCGAATCTCTTAAGTATTGGTGAAAAAGATAAAGTCCTCATGGGTTCGGGTCAAATACCCATGACAACAATTACCTGGATAAGACCTGCAACGAATTTAAAGGAATACCGGGCCATCCCCAAACAGACACTACCAAACAGTGATGATAATTCACTCAATTTTTCAATAAGGCAACGTATTTCTGCTTTGTTTTCAAAGTAACCATAAAAATAATTTTAAACTAATAGGCTTGAGATTCTGCTCACGAGGTTACAAATTTTTGTGGGTATCTCTGTTAGGGGTATATGCTAACAGTACTTAACGACACATTCCAACATAATCGAATTTGGGATCTCCACACAATTCGCGTTTTTGACCCGTTCGATAAATTTTGAAGATATGTTTCAAGTGATGAATGCTATTCAAAACTTAAATCCAAATAATCCGCCATCATCCTTCGCGTCCGTAATCCCTACATGGAGCACATAATCTTCAATATTGAAATCATTCACATTGTTCCCATATTCCATAGGCATATCACATGAATTCATCGTAACTATATATTGGAAATTATATTTATCTGCCATTTCTGCCCCAACTTGAAATGCCGTCGCTCTTTGATGTGCATCAACACCATCAAAAACATGACTGTCATGAATTAAAAAGCCGGGTCCAATACCCCTTTCTTGACAGAGAATCATCATCATCATATCAAAACAAAAAATTTGCATATTTCTGATGCCTTTACTTTTTACACCTTGAATATTAATATCAAATTTTGGACCATCATTGGATGCTGTGATTTCCAGCCGACCTGGATCTTCATATAACTGGCTGGAAATACTCTTAAATGTTAAAATAATATGTTTCATCAGTAGATCTTGCTCTTGAAAATTCTGCTGTAAACGGCTCAATAGTTTATTTCTCTCAATATTCAATTCGGTTTTTTGACCTTCAAGTTGTTCGGCAGCGAGATATCGTCTTCTCAAGGATTCGGTTTCTGTTTGGAGTTCTATAAGATCAGAATGCATTCTTGTGAATTGATCAAGTGCCCCATGAGATTGTAAAATAGACAAGACCTTTGCACGTCGTAAAATTAATTCTTCTTTCTGCGTATTTCGTTCAAGAATTCGTTTTTCCGCCGATTCAGTTTCAGATTGAAGATATAATTTTCGATTCCTAATAACAGTATTATGAAATTTTCTTACCTCTTCGAATCGACGGGAAACTTTGGTTGGAAAAATAACGCCAAATTCTTGGTATAATCTCTCCAAATTCTCAAATGAAGGAGGGGCCTCACTTTTCAGAGAGATATTAAGATCAGATATCAATTCACGATCAAGCATATTTTCGTTGGCAATATCAGATAGTAAGTTCGTTAATTCTGTAGCTTCCTTTTCATATCTATCGTATTCAGGAATCACTTTAAATGATTCAAGGTCTTTTTCCAATGATGCAACTTTCTCTTCTGATATTACGAGGGTGGTTCTTAATTCAGATACCTTACCAAGAATTTCCCCAAATGCACCTTCACCCACAGCTTTTTTTAGCTCTTTTAAATTCTTCTCCCTATCCCGGATAATCTGCCATTCTTGGGAAATTGTCCAATCCAACCCTAACAAAAATGAGATGGCAACCTGTTGATCCCAAGTCTGTTGGTCTTCAGACTGACGCTCATGGGATAAGATACCTCCCGCATTTTCACGACGAGCAAAATATGAAAATAGTGAACGAAATGTAGGTTGTTTTTTCTTCTCTTTTCCCTTTTTAGGTTTAATAGGTAAATTAAAAAATGAGTTGCCAAGTTCATCTCGCCATTGTGAAAGAGAGCGAGTCTTCTCTTGGGGGTTACCGGTATTCAATAAAGTAGGGTCGTTTCTCGTCTCATTTATCACTATGAATTGATTAGGATCTTCGCCGCTTCTTTTCACCATCACTTTTTCATTTTTTAGATCAAATTCCGCCGAAAATGTAGCTTTTTCCAGAAGTTCGGTTCTGAAAATGCAATTTTTATCACAGTTTGAACCAAAAATAAAATTTATTAAATCTACTAAACTGGTTTTCCCGGTTTTATTCCGCGTTGATTGAAGCGTTGAATTTTCGCTTTTTTCGGCAACAATAATATTCATTCCGGGACGTAAAGAAATATTCTTAAATTTCGGCAAATCACTTAAAATTCGATAAATCATGGTTTCACTTTTTTGATAATTCCATCGTCAATTTCAATAATGCCCAACAAGAACAGGAAATCCAGTGAAAGGATAAACCAATCATAAGTAATTTTTGAGTCTGTCGATTTTTCAATCTCCATCTTTTTGATCTCATCCCAAACTCGGGATACTTGTTTTGGCTCATTCAAGTGTTGGAGTATTTCGCCCCCGGAACCTAATATGCTTAAATCAATTCTCAGGCATTTTGAAGGTAAAATCACGGAAGATCCCCCTCATCATATCCTTCGAAAATATCACATTCTTCAAAAAAGTGGGAGACTATTGCAAGTACAGCTGATAAATGAGTTGGACTTTTCATCTCCTTTCCTCCTGCGAATTCGATTAACTGCATATAAATCTCATCTGGGGGGAGATTTGCCCGTTTTAACTCTGAATAACGATTTTTAAATGCCTGCGTAATTTTATCTGCAAATGTTCGATCATGCCATTTAGTAAAAAATATTTTAACTAATGGGGATTTACGCATTCCCGCAATTATTAATGTTTTAACCTCTTCCGACAATTTATTATAAACAATTTTATCTATGGGGGGGGATTTGATATCCTCATCTAAAACGGGGTTTTCTGCACCGATTGATAGAATCACAATTTTCAAATCTTCGAGTTGGATACTTCTCATTGCTTTATCTGAAGGTGCAGGTCCCAAAATATATGCAATATCCTGTTCATTCATCGAAAAAACAATATCTCGTAATTCGGATCTCCCCATGATCCCAATCTCAATAGAGGAATATTCTTGCTTTTTCTCTTCTAAATAGCTAGTAATATCGGCACTTAATCCCTCAAAGGAATTGTGCACAAATATCCATTTTTTCATTTTTCCATTCCAATATGTTAATGCACCTTCCAAGTCCATGTCAATTTTATTCTTGGCTTTAGACAATTCCATTTCATTGGGGGCATATACCTGATGAACAGATTTTTGAGAGACAAGGTAACCATCGTTTTTTCGATCTCCAAGGTTTCCCCAAGGTCGTATTGGAACAAAATCACTTGGATAACGAGTCTCCATTATTTTAGAGAAAAAATTCTGAAATTCTGCCCCTTTAGACTTTAAAAATAGATTTTCAAAATGGGCTTCATAGTATGCTCTAGTAATATTCTCCATTCGAATGTCTCTAATTGACCCATATTAATTTACAATACTATTAAAGCGTTTATTTTATTCTGTGACTAATAATCGCCCGACAGCCGCAGTACCTATGGTGATCCCTCCCTGATCCGCCGCGGGGGCGCCCCGTCGGGGGCGGCGGAAGGCATCGCAACGCTCCGTAGCTCCGAGAGCTTCCAATCCCCGGCCCCAACCTTCATCTCACCCCATCCCCCACATACCCACAACCAACCCAAGCAACGGTGACACCCCCATGTCCAACTCCCTCGAAGTCCTCCTCGAAAAGCTCTCTGATGACAACGAAGGGATCCGGTGGAATGCAGCAGAAGCGCTGGGCCGGCTCGGAGACCTCCGGGCCGTGGAGCCGCTGATCGACACCCTGTGGGATGATGATGAACGCGTGCGGAAAAAAGCTGCCTGGGCCCTGGGCATGCTCGGGGATCCCCGGGCCCTTGCTCCCTTGCAGAGACTCTACCGGATGGAGCGGGAGGATGCACGGGACATCCTCCAGGAAGCAATGGATATGATCAAGCAGGCGATGGCCCGCGATCTGAGATGAGCGAGTGCTTACCGGACCTGTGGGGCAACGATTCCGCTCGCTCAGGGAGATCAGGTTTCATCTGCAAAACCGGGCCGGACACCTGCCCAAAACCGGACAAAGGGGGGGAGGGGGGTGGCCCCCACCCCCCCACCTCTTTTTTTTCTACGTGGGGGGTACCCTCCCCCCCATGTGCCGGCCCAACAGGGGATCACCCCCCTCCCCCCTCCGGCCCGAAATAACCCCCCTCACCAAAAATGATGACCTCACCAGATCTGTTTTTTCAGTCGTGGTTCCATGCGAAACGAAGGTTTGTGTTCTGGAAAAATACCCGCGGTTTTGCGGACACGGGGGGAGGGGGGTGGCCCCCACCCCCCCACCTTCTTTTTTTCCACGTGGGGGGTACCCTCCCCCCATGTGCCGGCCGGACTGGGGGGTACCCCCTACCTCCCTGATGTGAAAGAGGCGTCCCCTCCGGGCCCGCGTTTTACAATAAAATGGTGCATCTGCTAAACTTCTGCATTGGATGTCCGGGCATCAGACACCCTTTCCCATCTCGTAGGCCTCATCCATGGCTTTGCTGCCCTTGATGTCCCCGATGTTCCATGCACCGGTCCCGTAGATGATCCCCTTTTCCGAGAGGCCGGAATAACAGGAAGTAAAGCCTCTGAACCCCTCGATGGTCCTCTCCAGCGATTCCCTATTCGTGTCTGCTGCCGTGACAATGAAATACATGTCCTTGTTGCTGATCTCGGAAAACTTTGCATAGGTCCTGTCGATCAGCGTCTTCATCTGCGCATCCATGGTGTAGAAATACACCGGCGTTGCCATGACAATCACATCGGCTGCAAGGAACTTTTCCAGGATTTCGGCCATGTCATCCTTCTGGACACATTTTCCCCCGTTCCTTTTACAACCGTCGCAGGCGAGGCAGAAGTTGATCTTTTTGTCCCTCAAAAAAATCTTCTCTGCCTCGTTTCCGGCATCTCTTGCTCCTTTTAAAAACCGGTCGCATAAGAGATCGGAATTTCCGTGCTTTCTCGGGCTCGCAGAAATAATCAGTACGTTTTTACTCATCGTTTTTCTCCCCATCGTCAGGATAACCTGGTGTATTCTTCATCCGTTACCGGCTCCAGCCATTCGGCGTCGCCCTTCTGTACGTTCGTGCTGATTGCGATATGGGTAAGCCCGCTGTCCGGTGCAGCACCATGCCAGTGTTTCACATCCGGCGGGATCCTGATGACATCTCCTTTCCGGATCACCTGCGCCTTCTTTTTTGCTTCCTGGTAATATCCCCTGCCGCCGGTCACAAGCAGGACCTGGCCGCCGGGGTGTTTGTGCCAGTTGTTCCGTGCGCCCGGTTCAAACGTTACATTGAACACGGGGCAGTAGAAGGTACTGTCCTCGGGGACCAGAACCTCCAGCCATGCGGTCCCGCTGAAATGCTCATTTGCGATCTTTTCCCCTTTCGGGAAGATTACCTGTTCTGTCATACCTTTTGCTTTAACCATCTGATATCCCTCGTAACGATGAATCTCCGGGGTCCCTGTGATACGGGATCATTCCCGGATAAAGTTCGTGAAAACCGGTTTTTCCCGCTCCGGGAGCTGCACACCCGCATGAAGGCCGGCTTCCTTGCATTTGAGGAAAAACGCCATGTTCCGTGCAAGAACCCGCATGGTCTGCAGGCCTTCATCATCCTTTTTTATGTCTTCCGGCCCGGCCCCGTGGACCATATTCCAGTACCGGGACGAGATCACGGGCATCTCCGAGATCGTGAAATATTTGTTGATCTGGTCAAAGGTGGCCGTAGTTCCCGCTCTCCGGGCGGAGACAACTGCCGCTGCCGGTTTTAAGTAAAATGTCTGCCTGCCGGCCTGCATGTCCGTATAGAACGCACGATCCATAAATGATGTCAAAGCACCGGATGCAGCGGCATAGTGTACCGGCGATCCGAAGACAAAGCCGTCCGCGCCTTTTGCGACATCAAGGAATTCGTTCACCGTATCGTCAAACATACAGCGCCCGGTCTTGGCACACGACTTGCAGGCAGTGCAGCCGGCAAGTGGTTTTATGCCAATCCAGAAAATTTCCGTTTCGATCCCCTCTTCGTTGAGAGTCTTTGCAACTTCCGTAAGGGCTGTCCATGTGCAGCCCTTCTTGTGGGGGCTGCCGTTTACCAGTAATACTTTCATCATTCACCCTCCTGATTTTTGGCGATCTCCGGCAGGGCCGGGCCTTTTTGTACAATTCCCGGCCGTACGATCCATACGATGACGATGACAAACGCGAGCCCGAGCATCACCGTCCCGGCTGTGAGCGAGGCCCCGACCCGGACCGCGAGGAGCTCTGCGGGTGCCATCGCGACCGTGCCGGCAGCGGCAAATACCGTGACGAGGATGCCAAGGCCAAGCGAACCGCCGAGCTGGTGGGCAACGTTCACAAGCCCGGAGGCAGCGCCGGCATCTTCCTTGGTGACACCGGCGATACCGGAGGCGGTGAGCGGGCCAAGCGTGGCACCTTGACCGGCGCCGATGAGGATCATCGGGAGTGCGATGCCGGTCACATAAGCGGTATCGGCAGAGAGCCGGCTCAGCCAGAACATGCCGATCAGTGTCACGAGAAGACCCCCGGCGAGCAGGGGTCCGTTGCCATACTTCCGTGTCAGCTGCGGGACAATGACCGCTACAACAAAGTTTGCCACCGTCATCGGGAAGAAGGCGAGGCCGGCTTCGAGCGGGCTGAAACCGTCCACAACCTGGAGAAACTGGGTGATGAAAAACCAGAAGCCCAGCATGGCGCCGAGGAAGAGGATGCGGGCTGCATAAGCCCCGGACCGCTCACGGCTTGCGAACAGGCGCAGCGGCATGATCGGCTGTTCTGTCCGCGACTCATTCAGGACAAAGAATACGAGCAGTAAGATACCTGCCAAGAGCGCCATGATCGTGACAGAGTCACCCCAGCCGGCCGTTGCGGAATTGACGATGCCGTACACAAGTGCAGTCATGCCCACGGTCGAGCTGATGGCACCGGCAAGGTCGAACCGGCCCGGGCGCCGGTCGCTTTCGGCGAGGTAATGCTGTGCAGCAAGCATCATGGCAATCCCGATGGGGACATTGATGAAGAACGCGAAGCGCCAGGAAATATACGTAGTGAGGACACCGCCGAGCACGAGGCCGAGGCTGGCCCCGACACCGGCCACGGCGCCATAGTAGGCGACCGCCCGTGTCCTTTCCCGTCCTTCGGGAAAGTAGGACGTGAGGAGGGCAAGGGTCGAAGGTGCGAGGATCGCGGCGCCGACGCCCTGCAATGCCCGGGCACCAACCAGCCATACGGCAGAAGGTGCCAGGCCGACAGCAAGCGATGCAACCGTGAAGACCCCGACACCGAGAACAAACATCCGTCGCCTGCCGAGAATGTCGCCGGACCGGGCACCGAGAAGGAGCAGGCCTCCGAAAGCAAGCGTATAGGCGTTCTGCACCCAGGAGAGCCCGGTGTCCGAGAAGCCAAGGCCGGTGTGGATCTCAGGGAGCGCAGTAATGGCAACAGCAATGTCAAGAACGATCATCAGGTAACTGGCGAGGATGATCACGAGTACGGCTGTAGGATGTGCATGATCATGGGCACAGGTTGCCGCTGACATGACTGTGCTGCCCGGGTCTTTTGTTTCCGGACTCATATCTGCTTGAAAACCTGCCGGGCCGTTGCAACACGCTCATCGAAACCAGGGCCTTCCAGCTCCTCTACAACGGATTCAAGAAACGCCGGGATCTCCAGGTGCTGGGGACATTTCTCAGCGCACTCCCCGCACTGCACGCACAATGACGCATACTCAGACTTCCCGAGCCCAACCGCACCACCGAGCCGTGCAGCATACATGAATTTTTCCCCATCGGTATTCCCGGTCAGGTACAGGTTGTTGTACTCTTCAAAGCAGAGCGGGATATTGACTCCCTGCGGGCATGGCATGCAGTACTGGCAGCCGGTACAGCCCACTTTTAAGAGTTCCCGGTACTTCTTCTCCACGCGTTGTACAAGAGCCAGCTCGTTCCCGGTCAGCGAACCGGGAGTTGCCGTATCTGCGATTGCGAGATTCTCTTTGATGTGGGACTCGTCGTTCATCCCTGACAGGACAACCGTAACCCCGGGATGGTTCCAGATCCAGCGCAGCGCCCATTCCGCGGGCGTCCTCTTTTTTGGCGCCTCGTTCCAGATCTCCTGTATCGTCGGGGGCACGGTCTTTGTCAGGTTACCGCCCCGGAGGGGCTCCATAATGACAACGCCAAGGCCCTTTGAAGCGGCATATTCGAGGCCCTTTTTACCAGCCTGGTTCTTCTCATCGAGGAAGTTATACTGGATCTGGCAGAAGTCCCATGGATATGCATCCACGATCCGGGCAAAATCCTCGCTCGCGCCGTGGAAGGAGAAGCCGGCATTCCTGATCCGGCCATCGGCCTTTGCCCGGGCAAGGAACTCCTTAACCCCCAGCCTTTCGACATTGTCCCAGAGGTCGCCGACAAGGGCGTGGACAAGGTAATAATCGATATGGTCAGTCTGGAGTTTTGCCAGCTGCGCGTCGAGGTACGTGTCCATGTCCTCCCGTTTTTTTATCAGCCATGAGGGGAGCTTTGTGGCAAGTTTCACTCTTTCGCGGTAGCCGCCAAGAAGGGCCCTGCCGACAAGCGGCTCGCTCTGCCCCATGTGGTAGGGCCATGCCGTGTCCACATAGTTGACCCCGTGATCAATGGCGTACCGTACCTGCCTGATGGCCCGGTCTTCATCGATCGAGCCGTCCCCTTTTTCAGGGAGGCGCATACACCCGAACCCGAGAACGGAAAGTTCGTCCCCGGTCTTTGGCATTTTCCTGTAGAGCATGATTTATTCACCTGGCTGTCCGGCGTCAACGTTCCCGGATCGAGTATACTATATATAAAAATCATATGACATTTATAGTGCGTACAAACAAAGATGTGACATACTTACAGGTTTGATACTAATGAAAAAAACACCGAAGAAATACAAGTACAGCTGGCCAATCGAGGCGACCCTGGATGTGATCGGGGGCAAGTGGAAGCCCCTGGTGATCTACCAGCTTAAGGAAGGAACGCTCCGGTTCAGCCAGATCGTAGAGAAGGTGCAGCCGAGGATCACACCAAGGATGCTGACAAAAGAACTCAGAGAACTGGAGACCTCCGGGCTTGTCATCCGGAAGGTATACGCACAGGTCCCGCCAAAAGTGGAGTACTCGCTTACGGAAACGGGGGCATCCCTCATCCCGATCCTCGACGATCTCTGCGACTGGGGATCTGAGCACATGGGAGACGATATCGAGTTCAAGTGCGACGAATAATTTTTTTTTATCGGTTCTCCTGAACCGACCAGTCAGGGGAGATTTTTTTATCCGATCATTGAATCACAGGGATTTGCCAATACTGTACCGATCCCCCCATCCCCCTTTCGTATCTTCCTTCCAAAGACATGGCCCCCATCCAAATACTAAAAATACCGTTTCCGCTAACCTGTTATGCATGAGCGATCCGGTTATTGTCGAAATTGTCGGCCTGAAATACTCGTCCTGCTCGCCGTTCCCCTGCGATGCCGACCGCACCTGCGGCCTCTCTGAATGCCACCCGTCGGGAAAGCTCACAAAAGCCTTCGATGCCCTCAAAGACGTGCTGCAGCAGACCTATGGCGACAAGGTTGCGCTCCGGCTCACCCTCATCGACGACGAAGTCCCGGCCCATATCCGGGCAATCCTTGAAAAAGACTACCCGCCCATCCCGATGGTCATCGTGAACGGCAAACTCACCCGGATCGGCAGGATCGCCCTTGACCGGATAAAAAACGAGATAGAACAGTGCCTCTAAAGGCACCGTCTTTTTTAGCAGATCCGGTTTAATACCCCGGTCTCGAGATCGTAATAAAGCCCGTGAACCTGGATCTTCCCTTCAGCAACCGCATTTTTCACCAGAGGATAGGTCAGCAGGTGTTCGAGCTGGAGTTTCACATTCTCCTGCTCGATCGCCGTAAACCGGGCCTTGATCTCGTCAGGAGTTTTTGGCGTTGGCATTTTTGCATCCACACGCTCCTTTGCCACCCGGGCATTGCTGAGCCAGAGCGGGATATACGCATCCGTGGTCTGCATGTCCATGGCCTTAATTGCCCCGCAGTCCGAGTGCCCGCAGATAACAATGTCCTCGACCCGGAGGTGTACGATGGCAAATTCGAGCACCGTTGCAAAGTTCCAGTCATGGTCGGGCACAATGTTCCCGATATTCCGCTGGACAAAGATCTCGCCGGCGCGGGCCTCGGTGATCCGTTCAGGGTTCACCCGGGAGTCGGAGCACCCCAGCCAGAGCACCTTCGGGTGCTGTGCCTCGACAAGATCCCGGTAGTGATCGATATTTTGCGTAAAGTCGGATTCGCGGAACTTGTCGTTTCCCAGGAGCAGGTTGTCGATCATGGATACTCTCCCATGCACATGATATGCGGCGTCTTTGTCTCCCTGTCCGCAGAGTGACTGCCTCCCCGGGGGTCATAAATTTTGCCCTGTCCTGACCGGGATCCTGCGGTAAAAACCGGGGATATGCCGGGCAGATTCTGCCGGTACGGTCCGCACTTCTGCTGCTACGGGAACGGCCGGGTCCGCACCGGCATGAACAAAACATCATAATTCCGGGATGGCAGCCGGATGCGGAACCCGCGATGGGGGCAACTTTTCGTTATTTTTGCCCGGCAATTGCGAAAAACAGGGTCCCTGTTACTAAAAAATCACCTCAACCTATATGCTGGATCAGGAAAAATAATGGAGGACTCAAAACAACCTCGCCACCTGCCGGGACACCGGGTTCCGGGACGATTACGAGGTTTAATCACTTACTACAGGGAGCAGTATAGTACGTCAGCATCGATCCCAGGACACCATTCACCCGAATCCGGCGAAGACACGACCCTACTCACACTCTACGCCCTGGCCGGGGAGGAGAGCGGGGGACTGGTTACCTTCCGGCCCCGGTTCATCTCCAGTATCCAGCGGCATCTCTTTACCCCGGTCCGTGCTGCCGCTCTCCCGGCTGCAGGACCGGTCACGGTCCGGGAGCTCTCGCCCCACGAACTCGTCAGGGCCGAAGACGAGCTCTGGATCCATTACCACCGGCAGAAGGCCGATGCCGCAACCGACCGGCTCTTTGCGGCTTTTGCCGGGACCCAGCTTGTCGGGGTCGCCCGCTGCTCGCGCCACCCGGACTGCCTCGAAGTGGACGGCGTGTACGTGCTCGAGGAGTACCGGCTCAAGGGATTTGCCCGGTCCATCATGAAGCAGCTGATCGAGGAATGCGGTAAAAACGAGATCCTGTACCTCCATTCCCGGGTCGAACTCGAAGAGTTCTACCGGAGCATGGGCTTTTACGCAATCCCGGAGCCCGGACTGCCAGAGACTATCCGGGACCGGTCCGGATTTATCAGGGGCAGCCTACAGGGAGCAGGGGTCTGCCCGATGAGACGCGACCCGTCTGCAGACAACGGGAAAAAGGACAACTAAACGGGGTGTGTGCAATGGTTCCGTACTGCAGAAACAGGATTGTTTTTTCGGGCACTACACCGGGTGCAGCCGGTTCATTCTCTACCACCGGCCATCAGCAGGCAGGGATCTAGGCAATGATCGAACTGCTCTTCTTCCTCATCCTCGTGCTTTTCGTTCTCGGAACAGCCGTGCCCCTCATCGGAGCCGGTAAGGACCGGCGCGATATCCGGGTCCTCTCCCTTGCCTGCACTGCCGCAGCCTCGGCACTTCTTGCTATCCTCGGCCTTACCCTCCTCCTTACCGGGACAATGCTTGCCGTAACTGTGTGGCAGGCATTCCCGGGCATAGAGATCTCGTTTTTCATCGACCGTCTCGCGGCATTCTTCCTCCTCCTGATCGGCACGGTTGCCGCATGCACGGCGGTTTATGCAACAGGATACGTGGAACACATGGAGGGCGGGAACCGGAGAAACCTCCTCTGCGGGGGCATGGGCCTCTTTGTGCTCGCCATGACTCTCGTGGTTGCTTCGCACACCACATTCTCCTTCCTGTTCTTCTGGGAGCTCATGGCCGCGGTCTCCTTTGTCCTCGTGATGTACGAGTATAAGGATGCCGGGACCACCAAGGCCGGGATCTACTATTTCGTGATGACCCAGCTCTCTACGCTCTTTGTGATGCTCGGGATTATCGCGCTCTTTGTGCTCACCGGCTCCTTTGCCATGGCCCCGCTGCACATTACCCCAGAAACAGCACCGCTTGCCACGGCCGCTTTTTTGGCCCTCTTCTTTGGCTTTGCCATAAAAGCCGGGATCATCCCGTTCCACAAGTGGCTCTTCTTTGCCCACCCGGCAAGCCCATCGCCGGTCTCGGCCCTCATGTCCGCGGTGATGCTCAAGGTGGCAGTGTACGGGCTCCTCCGGTTCCTTCTTGACATATTTTCTCCCGATCTCTGGTGGGGCGTGCTCATCCTGGTCTTTGGGATCGCTTCTGCGGTGCTCGGCGTGATCTATGCCTTCAAGGACCATGACATCAAGGGGCTCCTTGCCTATTCGAGTATCGAGAACATCGGGATCATCTTTACCGGCATCGGCCTCTACGTGATCTTCTCCTGCGAGGGCCTTGCGCTCCTTGCGACCATCAGCCTGCTTGCCGCGCTCTTCCACTCTCTCAACCACGCGCTCTTCAAGGCGCTCCTCTTTTTGACGGCCGGTTCGGTGGTGCATGCCACCGGCACCCGGGACATCGAGAAGATGGGCGGCCTTGCAAAGAAGATGCCCTCCACTTCAGTGCTCTTTTTCACCGGAGCCATTGCAATAGCCGCCCTTCCGCCGTTAAACGGGTTTGCCAGCGAACTTTTGCTCTATATTGCGTTCTTCCAGTCGGTCGCGGTCGTCGACCCGCTCTTAAAAATCCTCCTTTTTATCTGCCTGGCCCTCTTTGCGCTGACAAGCGCCCTCTCGGCGGCCTGCTTTGTCAAGGCGTTCTCCTCGGTATTCCTGGCCCAGCCGCGCTCGGATGCGGCACGGGACGCACACGAAGTATCCCTCCCGATGCTTGCCGGCCCGGCGGTCCTTGCCGCGGCATGTATCATCCTCGGGGTCTTTGCCTGCCAGATCTTCATTGCCGCCGGTTACGTCATCCCCTTCCCGGACCTGCTCCTCGTGAGCCTCCTGCTCCTGTTCATGGCAGGGCTCACGTACCTTGTCCTGTACTTCACCGCATCCCGTGAGACACGGGTAAGCGAGACCTGGGGGTGCGGGACAAAATCGCAGCCCGCAATCACGGAATACACCGGCCACGGCTTCTCCGAGCCGATCGTCACCATCTTCGCCTCGGTCTACCGCACCAAAAAGTCCAGTACAAAAACGTACTCCGATACATCCGACTGCCTCTTTGCCGGGGGAACGGCAGAGATCCGGCTCGTGGCGTTCTTCGAGGAGTACCTCTACCGGCCCCTGGGACGGGCTGCAATGAAGGGTGCATCGGTTGTCGCACGGATGCAGAACGGCTGCCTCGACACCTACCTGCTCTATGTCTTTATTGCGGTAATAGGGGTCATCGTCTTCCTGGGGGTAGCGGCATGATCCCCGACTTTGTCCTCTGCTGCATCCTCAATACGGCGGTTGTCGTCCTCATCTCCCCGCTCTTCGTGAGCCTGGTAAAAAAAGTCAAGGCATGGACTCAAGGAAGGCAGGGGCCGCCGGTCTTCCAGACCTATTACACGCTCGCAAAGCTCCTGAAAAAAGAGACAATCTACTCGTCCCAGGCCTCGTGGGTCTCGCGGGTGGCGCCGTTTGCCTGCATGGCGGCAATCCTCACTGCCTCGCTCTTTGTCCCGCTGGTCTATGTCACGGAACCGTACGGCGGGATTGGGAACATCATCCTGTTCCTGTACCTGCTCGTGGTGGCCCGGTTCTTCATGGCACTTCTGGGTCTCGATGCCGGGAGCGCCTTTGGAGGTATGGGCAGCTCCCGGGAGATGAGCGTATCGGCGGTGATAGAGCCAACCACGATCATCGTCTTTGCCGCACTCGCCTTTGTCTTTAAGACCCTGAACATCTTCGACATGGTGGGGGCCGCGGTCTCCGCAGGGACCCTCAAGACCCCGATCCTGATCCTCCTTGCCATATCGCTCTTTATTATTCTCATTGTCGAGACATCCAGGATCCCGGTCGACAACCCGGAGACCCATCTCGAACTGACCATGATCCACGAAGGCATGATCCTCGAACAGTCCGGGAAGAACCTTGCGCTCATGGAGCTCTCTGCAGCCATCAAGCAGACGCTCCTTATGGCGCTCCTCATCAACCTCATCGTGCCATGGGGGATTGCGACAACGCTGTCCGCCGCAGCCATTCTTGCCGCAGCCATTTTCTTTATCGTAAAGGGGAGCATCCTCGCACTTATCATCGGGCTTTTTGAGTCCTCGATGGCAAAGATGCGGTTCTTCCGGCTCCCGGGCCTCTTCATGATGGCGTTCTTCTTCTCGACCTTAATTATCATCATCGAGGTGTTCGCATGACCGATCCCGCATTCTTTGACGGTGTTATCAAGATCCTCTTTGTCTGCGTGCTCATCACGGCCGCGTACATCATCACGACAAAGAACCTCATCTCGCTCGTACGGGTCTACGCGCTCCAGTCGCTGGTGCTCGTTGCGATAGCAACCGCCCTCTTCTGGTACGAGGGGGCACTCGTCCTTGCCGGGATTGCGATCGTGACCCTTGTTACAAAAGTGATCGTTATCCCGTACTTCATCGCGGCCGTACAGGAGAAGATCCGGATAAAGCGGGATATCGAGTTCCATTTCTTAAGCCCGACAAGTTCGCTCCTAATCTCGATCGCGCTCATGCTCGCCATCTATATCGCGCTCTCGAACGTCCTTGCCGGGACCCCGGCGAAGGGGAGCCTCTTTTTCTTTGGGGCGGTAATCGGGCTCTCCCTTGTCCTCATGGGCATGATGGTCACATTCTCCCGGAAAAAGGCGGTAACAAAAGTCCTCGGCTACCTCTCGATGGAGAACGGGGTCCTGCTCTTTGGTCTCTTTGCCACCGAGCTCCCGTTCATCATCGAGTTTTTGATCGTGATCGACCTCATCATCCTCGTGATCTTAACGACTATCCTGACGATCGGGATCGATTCCACGCTTGAGGAGTACCACAACCGGCTCCACCGGTTCTACCTCTGGGAAGAGCAGGAGGAATCGCCATGATCCTGCTTGCCTACGTGCTCTGCACCGCACTCGCCATCGCCGGCATCGCGCTCTCGCACACCCACCGGCAGATGAACGCGGCAGCCATCGGCCTTGCCGCGGCCTTTGCGGCGATCACGGGATACATCCTCCTCTGCGTGCAGGTGCCGGTTGACACGTTCCTTATCGGGAACGGCTACTTCTTTATCGACCACCTCGGCCTTTTCGAGGTTGCCGTGGCTGCTGCCATCTTCCTTTTGGCCGCCGTCTATGCCCGGGGCTATGTGGAGAACCTGATCATAAGCCACGAGCTCGAAGCCGGGAGCCTGAAGCTCTTTTACGGGGCATGGTGCCTGCTCGAACTGGTCATCGTCCTTGCGTTCTATGCCGACAACCTCGCGCTTTTCTGGATCTTTGCCGAGATGACCACGATCATCTCTGCAATGCTGGTCGCCATCCTCTCGGCAAAGGAAAACATCGACGCCGCGCTCAAGTACATCTTCGTTGCCTCGGTCTCGATGCTGATCGCCTTTGCCGGGCTCATCTTCCTCTTCGAGATCGCCCGTTCGGCAACCGGCACCGGCACCCTCAACTGGACGGAGCTTATCCGGCAGGCTCCCCTGTTCCCGCCGGGCATGGTGATCGCTGCCTTTGCTCTCGTCTTTGTCGGGTTTGCCGCTAAATCGGGGATATTCCCGTTCCATACGTGGCTCCCCGAAGCACATGCAAAGGCCCCCTCTGCGGTGAGCGCAGTCCTCTCGGGCGTGCTCCTGAACGTGGGCATCTACGGGATCATCCGGGTCTTTGCCATCGTGCACCGGACTCCGGCCACCACAACCGCGGCAATGCTCGTCCTCTTCTTTGGGGTCTGCACGATTGGTATCGCAGCGATCTCGATGCTCCCCGAGAAGAACTTAAAAAAACTGATCGCGTTCTCGAGCATCGAGAACATGGGCATCCTGCTCGTCGGGATTGCGGTGGCAACGCCGCTTGCGATCTTCTGGGTGCTCTTCCACGTGATGGCCCATGCGTTCACGAAAGCCTCGCTCTTCTTCTCGGCCGGCATCCTGCACCGGCAGTACAGGAGCCACTTATCCGCAGATGCGCCCGACGAGATCCGGGACGTGTTCCGGTTCCAGCCGTTTGCCGCATGGGGGATCATCCTCGGGGGTCTCGCTATCATCGGCATGCCGCCGTTTGCGGTCTTCTTCTCCAAGTTCTTCATCCTCGTCTCGCTCGGGGCACTCTCGCTGTGGGTGCTCGTGCCTGTCCTTGCCCTGCTCTTTGTGGCCGCGGCGGCGCTCGGGTACTTCGTGATCCGGTCGTTCTCCCGGGTCACTCCCGAGGGTGAACCCATGGACCTCGAACAATACCATACGCCGCTTTCCATGAAGGCCCCCATCGCGATCCTGCTTGCCGTAATCCTGCTGCTCGCATTTCTCTTCCCGATGGGAGGCACCGCGTACCTGAACCAGATTGTAACGGAGCTGATGTTTGCATGACCCCGTCCTCCCATGAAGACACTGCATCCCGGGCTATCCGGGAGATCCTCGGCGATGAGGCTCCTGGCAGGGCAGCCCGGGGGCCGGGCGGCGAATGGTACGTACCGGTGGAAGAGAGCGGGTTTGACCGGGCGATCCGCGAGCTTGCCGCACGGAAGTTTGTCCTCATCAGCCTCTTTGGCACGGAAGGGTTCGCGCAGGAGAGCAGGTTTTCCCTCCTGTACGTTTTTGAGCGCAAAGAGGGCATCCTCGTCCTTGTCCGGGCAGTCGCGGACGGCAGGGCAACCTCGATAGCCACGATCTTTCCCTCGGCATCATGGCCCGAGCGGGAGTGCCGGGACGGGTTTGGGATCGAATTTGCAGGCGCCTTCGATACCCGGCGGCTCCTCCTCCACGAGCCCTATCAGAAGGATTTCCACCCGCTCAAAAAAGAGTTCGCGAACGCGCCCGTGGCAACCAATGACGATGTCCCGGCTGCCGAAGAATACCAGTTCCGGGCCATGACCGGGGAAGGGGTGTACCAGGTTGCCGTAGGCCCGGTCCATGCCGGGATCATCGAGCCCGGGCACTTCCGGTTCAGCGTGATCGGCGAGACGGTCTTCAACCTCGAGATCCGGATGTTCTATACCCACCGGGGGATCGAGAAGCTTGCCGAAGGAAAACTCCCCGGGGACTGCGTAAAGGTGGCCGAAGCCGTAAGCGGCGACGAATCGGTGGCAAACGCAGTGGCGTTCTGCATGGCGGTCGAACGCATTTCGGGAATCACGGTGCCCGACCGGGCATGGTTCATCCGGACCATCCTTGCCGAACTGGAACGGTGCTGCTCGCATCTCGGCGACCAGGCTGGAATGCTCACCGATGTTGCCTTTGCCCTTGGCGCGAGCCAGTTCTCGGTACTCCGCGAAGAGGTCTTCAGAAAGAACGCGGAACTGACCGGCTCCCGGTTCCTCCGGGGCATGACCTGCATCGGGGGCGTAACCCGGGATATCCCGAAAGACCGGCTGGCAGATCTCGCAGAGTTTGTCGGGCAGCTCAAAAAACGCTTCCGGGTCGGGCTCTCGATCGTCCTTTCCACGCCATCGGTGATCGACCGGTTCTCGACTACGGGGGTCGTGAAGCGCGAACTCCTCCGCCCCTTAAACATTACCGGGCCGGTTGCCCGGGCATCGGGAGGTCGGATAGATGTCCGTCTCGACCACCCGTACGGGGTGTATGACCGGTTCGTCCCTTCCCACACCCCCCTTGACGACGGCGACGTGCTGGCCCGGTTCACGGTAAAGGCCCAGGAGTTCCTCGATTCGCTCGACCTCATCGAACGGCTCATTGCAGCAATTCCTGAAGGAGCCGTCCTGAGCACGGAACCGGTCCGCGACGGGTATGCACTGGCGCTTGTCGAATCGGCCCGGGGCCAGAACCTCTGCTGGGTCAAAATAAAGGACGGGAAGATCGACCGGTACAAGGTCAGGACGGCATCGTACTGCAACTGGCTGGCCATCGAACACGCGGTGCCGGGGAACATCCTTGCCGATTTCCCGGTGATCAACAAGAGCATGAACCTGTCCTATGCCGGGACAGATATGTGAGGGTGGATCATGGTCAATGCATTTTCCTGTCTGGTTAAACGAAAGGTGACCGAAGAGCACCCGGTCCGGAGCGAAGAGATCGAACGTCTGGGCGCCGAGATAAAACGGGAGATAGACGCCCGGTTCGGGAAGAGCCTTGCGATCCGGGAACTCGATGCCGGCAGCGACAATGCCGCCGAGATCGAGGTAAACAACCTCTCCAATGCCATCTACGATGTCGAGCGTTTCGGTATCACGTTCGTTGCCTCCCCCCGGCACGCAGATCTCCTCCTTGTGACGGGAGCGGTCACGCACAACATGGAGATCGCGGTCAAAAAGACCTACGATGCCATGCCCTCCCCGAAATTTGTCGTGGCCGTGGGCGACGATGCCTGCGACGGCGGGATCTACAAGGGGACCTATGCGGTTATCGGAGGAGTGGACAAGGTGCTGCCGGTCGACCTTAAGATCCCGGGCAATCCCCCGGCACCGAAAGATATCCTTGCCGGCCTGCTCGCGCTTATGAGAAACGAAAAATAAAACCCGGTAAACGGTTTTTACCTGCCCTTCTGCTCCCCGACCGGGAATGATTTATACCGAGACGCCGTACACGGATATAACTATGAGTCCGGTGCGGAAATGGGGGGCAGGGCCGTACCCTGTCGCGGTTGTCCACGGAGGCCCGGGAGCCCCGGGCGAGATGGCCGCTGTTGCCCGCGAACTCTCTTCGGTGAAAGGGATCCTCGAACCGCTCCAGACCGCAACTACTCTCGACGGACAGGTCCGCGAACTCATGCAGGTGCTGGAAAAGGACGGCATGCCCCCGGTCACGCTGGTGGGATTTTCCTGGGGGGCGTTTCTTTCCTGGATGGTAGCTGCACGGTACCCCGCGCTCGTGAAAAAACTGATCCTTGTGGGGTGCCCGCCATTCGAGGACCAGTACGCACAGGCGATCACGAAGACCCGGCTCGACCGGCTCAAACCGGAAGAGTGCCGGCAGGCGCAGGACCTGATGAAGTCCCTGGAAAACCCGGGGAATGCGAACGATCCGACCGACCGGGATCTCCTGCTTGCCCGGCTGGGCGGCCTGCTCTCCCATGCGGATACCTGCGATGCGTTTGCCGCCGCGGACAACCCGTCGTTTTACTGCCAGTACGATGTCTTTAAAGGCGTCTGGGACGAGGCCTGCGAGCTCCGGAGGGCAAAGATCCTGCTTGCCATGGGCCAGAAGATTGCCTGCCCGGTGCTGGCAATCCACGGGGATTACGATCCCCACCCGGCAGAGGGTGTCGAGGTTCCCCTTGAAAAGAACGTAAAGGATTTCCGGTTTGTCCTGCTCCCCAGATGCGGCCACCGCCCGTGGATCGAGCGGAACGCGGCAGAGAATTTTTACCGGATCCTGGTAGAAGAGATTTGATTATTTTACTCTGTAGAAATCATTTTCTCTTCACCAAACGGCATTTGAGGGGATGACCCTCTCTCACCCCCAGAGGGGGATGAAACCCCCTTGACCTCCCCTTACCAAATGAAAATTTTTCATGTTGCTTCTCGTGCATGGCCTTGCTTCACGGGGCGAGCCCCGACGAGGCGGCGAGCACCCGTGGTTCCCTCACAATAAAATTTGAGGAGTTAAGGATATTTACAGAGCAGATTGATTAAAAAAAAGAGTACAGCCTGATGTGATATCCCGCTCTATCTGACAACGAAAGCGAGCACGCGCCCCCCGCCCCCCTCGCGCTCAACGGGTGGCACCGCTACACCCGTCTCGCTAGGGGGAGTGAGGATAAGGGAATTGTAGTCACTTTTTCTGGTAGTATGCCTGTACGAGTCAGGCTGCCCGCTCTTTTCTCTTCAGCTTCGCAAGCACCCGTTTCTTCTTTTCGATAGCCGCCTCCGATGCCTTCAGGACGCCTTTTTGCATCTCCTCAAAGGCCGGCACATCGGTATCGACCACCTTTTTTACCGGAGTATATGCCGATTCCCGGAACCGTGGCTGGAAGTCGGTCTCTTTCCCGCCGGATATGAGAACCGATTCCGGTTTTCCTTTCTCCACGTACCCGATCTCGCGGCAGCCGACCCCGGTAGCATTTATCGTCCGGATAATCTCCGGTGCATCGGCTTTTGGTGCGACAATGAGGAGTGCATCGAGCGAGACGCCGAGGAAGTCGATCTCCAGGGCATCGAGCATCTTCTGCACCCGGGGGTTAACGAGCGCCTTTGCGTCCTCTTCTTTTACCACCATCCGGCACTGTGCGGTCTCGGTCATCTCGAAGATGTCGCCTCGCAGGCCGCCATTGGTCACATCGGTCATCGCATGGATCTTATCAAAGACCGGGCTTTTTATCAACGCCTCGCAGGTAGTGAGGAAGTTGAGGTTGATTGTCTCTTCCACGACCTCGGGGAACCCGGAGTAGATGGCAGCAGTTGCAATCGTCCCGCCGCCCGCGCCTTCGGTCATCAGGATCGCATCGCCTGCCTGCGTGGACTTTCTCGCGGTCAGGTGCCGGGCCACGCCCACGCAGCCCACGCAGCCGGTGAGCCGGCTGCCAAGCACCATGTCGCCGCCGATGCGGAGGGTCGAACCGGTCACGAGCGGCACGTCCATTGCCTCCCCGACGGCCGTGATACCCGCGGTGTAATCGAAGATCTTTGCCACGTCCCCGTCGTCGGCAACGTGGATATCGGAGAAGAGCATCACCGGCTTTGCGCCCATCACGTAGAGGTCGCGGAGCGTTGCCCGGGTCACATGGAACCCGGCAAGGAACGGGTAATCGGAAAGCCGGGAGTGCATCCCGTCGACAGTACAGACGATATACTCCCCGCCGGCCTTTACCGCCCCGGCATCGTCCATCTCGTCCACGCCCACCGATGCAGAGGTTTTCCCGATAATCCGGGCGATCTGGCGGTGCGCAAAAAAGTCGCCTTTGCCCCGGGAACCGACCCCGAACTCCCCCATCTTTACTCCTGCCGGCGCGAAACTAAAAAAGTCGCCGGAGAGTCCCTGCGTGTTCTTAACCTCTGTGACGACCGCCCGGGCAAAGGCTTGTGTGTATCCGGCCCGGGAATGTTTTATCTCGGTTATCCGCCCGGCAAGGTTTTGTATGACGGTATTTTCATCTTCGCCGGCTGCGAGATGCACGCGGGCGTATTCCTCAACATCCATATGATCCGTATTCGTGCCGGGCCATAAATACCTCAGGGGTTTTTTAGGGCTGCCTGCCTACCTGCTCAGGATATCCAGCACTTCTGCAAACGTGCGATGGGCATCCTCAAACCGCCCCTCCTTTAACTGGGCAAAACCCCTCGCAACGCCGGCCCGCACGTCCTTTATATCGATATAATAGGCCTGGTCAAAGGCCTTCCCCGATTCGCGGAACTTTCGCAGTGCAAAACAGGAGTTGCTCAAGGCAACCCAGGCATCGGCGTTTACCGGATCAGTGCCCAGGGATTCCGTGAGGCATGCGATCGCTTCGTCGTGCCTGCCAAGCAGGGAGAGCGCGAGCCCCTTGCGGTAGAGTACCCGGGGGTTTTGCGGCTGGAGAGAAAGCGCATGGTCCAGCGGGATGAGCGCATCCTCGTACCGTTTCTGGTTGATCCGTGCAATTCCTTTGTTGAGGTGGGCGGAGAGGTAAAACGGGAAGATCTTTAGTGCCCGGTCATAACAGGCCACCTCTTCCTCGTACCGCTTAAGTTTCCCGAGAGCGTACCCCTTGTTCACCCATGCCGACAGGTACTTTCCCCGCAGGGAAAGGGCACGCTCGCAGCACTCCACCTCTTCTGCATATCTCCCCAGCATCCCCAGAGCCACGCCCCTGCTGTTCCAGGCAGCAGCATCTTCCGGATCGAGGGCCAGCGCCCGGTCGCAGCATGCAATCTTCTCCTCGAACCGCTTGAGTTTTCCCAGGGCAAATCCCTTCGTGGTCCAGGCCCCGGTACATGCGGGATCGAGTTCGAGGGCCTTGTCGCAGCAGGCTATCTCCTCCTCGTACCTTCCCAGTTTCCCGAGCGCAAATCCCATTCCCGTCAGGGCAGATGCGGAACGGGGGTTTATGGCAAGGGCTTGGGCATACGACGCGAGTGCGTCCTCGTGCCGTCCCTCCCTGCTGTCGATTTGGCCTTTCCTGCAGCACTCCTCCGCAGAGACCCCTGGTTGTTCCTGTTCTATCATGCCAGTAGGTTACGGACCCCTCGGGCACGGCCCCAGCAACGGATTGTAGCGCAGAGGAAGAGCCCGGAACTTTCTTACGTTCCAGTAATAGCGGTTCTCTTTTTTTATAGATACCTGACCGTGCGCCGGGTTCTCCTGCAGGACATCCTGGTTTTCAGGTGACCCGGTACCCGTGCCTTTCCAGGTACTCCGCACGGCGCTCCTCTGCATCCGGGCACGATTCGGGGATCTCTTTTTCCGCAGCCTCCCAGAGTGCCTTGAGGTCTGCGTCGTCCGAGTGCAGGTTCAGGGTCCCGGTGACCGTTCCCCGGGGATTCCCTTTCGTATCGGCGATCCGCATGACCACGCACCGGTAGAACTTGCACTGGGCAGGACTGTCGCGGTGGATGGTGCACCTCAAAAGGCTGCCATCGGGACGGAGGAACCGGCAGGCATGCGGGTGCGCGTCGGGAAACGTGTGATCCGAGAAGATCTCACGCTTGTCCTCATCGATGCACGCGGTAAACGGCGTCCCGGTCGAGACGGATTCGCAGGCAAACGTAAAAGGCCCGGTCTGGCGCTCGATGACGATATAATCCCCAAGATGCATGCAGCATGTTCCGCACTGCCGGCAGGTAAACACCATCTGATCCTCTGCGGGATACTATAAGCGAACGCCGGGTGTAACGGTAAACCGGCAAACGCCGTTCCCTTTTATGTATCCGGTTTTCTATCAGGGGTAAAAAAAGCGTCGGTTAATGGATCTTATCCGCCGCGGACCGGGCAAGTGCCTTGAGAGTCTCGTAATCCGTAGTCGTTCCCCCCATGGTCAGTTCCTCGTACACGTTCTTTTTGGTAAAGATGATCGTATACGTCGAGGAGAACGGATCGGCCGTGGGTTTCCGGAAGGCATAGGTGTGCTCGCCCAGATTCGGGCAGGGGAGCTCGTAGATCGTCTCCCCGGAACCGGTTCCCGCGACGACGGCATCCTTTTTTACGTTATACACCAGGTTCATGTTTTCCCGGGCATAAATGCCAATCACCTGCCGGAACCCGGTCAGGTCGTCCTTTGCCTTGTTCATCCGGTAATAGGTGACCTGGTACCCGTCCCGCCATCCCAGGTCGCGCAGTACCTGTTCTGTCTCGCGGTAGGTAAGGTCGGAGCGTTCCTTGAGGATATAGTCTGCCGGCATATCGGCGGGTTCGAGGGCCATATCAGAGGCCCTTACGGTCGCAACAGGGCTGTTTGTTGTGGGCACCGGGGAAGGTGCGGCGGTGATCTCCGGCGTCGGGGCGACCGGATCGGGAAAGATGGCCGAGAGACATCCTGCACTGGCAAGGGCTGCCGCAAGGACCACACAGAGAAGACCTGCTCCGGTATGCATATCCTACGGTTGATAAGTAGTACGGTAAATTGTTTCTCGCACGGGCAGGGAGATTAAAAAAACATCCGGGCCGGTTATGTCAGCGGGATCCGTGCAGAAACACTTTAACCGAGACAGCTCCATCTCCTCCTAAAGAAGGTCTGTTACATGCCGGCCGGCAGTATCGCAATGCTTGACGTGGATCACCATATTCACCTGATCCCCGTAGGAAGAGTACAGAAGCTGAGTATCGAACATTCTGCAATCAAAAAAGTGGAGAACGAGAAGTTCGAGGTTGCATGTATTCTCAGGCTTTTTGTTGAAGGGGACACCCACCCCCTTGAAGATGTGATCCGGCTTACGTTTGCCGCTGCACGCCTGCCCGGGCCGCAGATGATGACCGAACTGACATTTATCCAGAACCATATCATAAAGGAGATCTTCGACTGGGCGTTATCCGGCGAACTGTCCACGTGTTCTTCGGACGATCCGCTGGCAAAAGAGTGCGGGGTTGCCCTCTCGTCTACGATTATGAGGGAACTGCTTGCTTCAAAGACACTCAAAGACGTGCTCGATCGCCACGGCGCACTTTCGGAATCCATGGCGGTGACACGGTAAAACAATGCCACAAAGGTAATCTTCTTACTGGTGCAAATATCTATCACGGCAGATTTCCCGCGCTTAACCCGATACGAGGAAAAAGGAAGTCATAAGTATGGACGATCCAGCGTTACAAGGCGACGAGCAGATACTTATCCGGACTCAGGGAGTCCATGTAAAATCGATCTCCTTTGAGGGGATCCTGACCACCCGGCGCATCATCCTGGTGGACCGGATCAAGGGGGTCCTCCCCCCAAAGGAGATCCCGCTTTCCACCATCCAGTCCGTAGAACCCGGGGAGAATGCTATCCGGGACCAGGTGATCGCCCTCGGCGTGATCACAAGGACCGGCGGGGCCCGGCAGATGGTGCTCACCTTCTCCCGTGAAGGGGGAGGGAACCGGGCAAAGGAACGCGACGAATGGGTCCGCCAGATCGAGGCGCACCTCGGAGGGCCGTCGTTTGAACCGGTGGCGCAACCGGCACCGGTCAGGAGCATTCCCCCGCAGTACGGGGCCCCGGGCGCGTACGCCCCTTCCGGCTACCCCGCCCCCGCACAGCCCCGTGCCGAACCCCCGACGGCCATGCCCGCTCCCGAACCCGCACCTGCTCCCCAGGAGACTATCCTTGGAACCTATTGTACCAAATGCGGCACGAAGGTACCGGAGAATTCGGCCTTCTGCAACAAGTGCGGGACACGTATCATGAGGCCCGGGGAAACCGCACCTGCCGCGGCCCCGGCACCTGCGGCAGTACAGAAAGCGCGTCCGGTCGAGCGGGAGATGCAGTCCGTTGAACCGCTGATGGAGAGATCGACCGTCTCGGCACCGCGGGATCCCCTCCGCACCCCTCCGCAGGCACCGCCCGCCCGGCCATACACCGCCCCGACGCCGGTTGCTGCTCCCCCGGCCACGCCGGCGGCGCATGCTGCCCCGGCACCGGCAAAGAAGGAGAAGAGACGGTTTATGCCCAAACTCTTCTCCCCAAAAGACCTGCCGCCGACTCCGCTTGTCCAGACGTCCGCAAAACCGCCCGCTCCCAAAAAGCCGTCCAATAAGAAGAAGATCCTTCTTATTGCCGGCGTTGTTATCGTGCTCCTTGTCGTTGTCGTCGGGGCAGTAGTTGTCCTACCAAAGACGGGACTGCTCACCGGCCTCTTCCATGGATCGACGAGTAGCGGATCCAGCGGCGCCGCAGCAACGGCAACCGTTACCGCAAAAACCACGTCATCAGCAGGATCTGCGGCCGGTGTCGTTGCTGCAACGCTGACACCGGTTTCAGTCCCCCAGAGCGGCGTATTTGTCTATGTAAACTATATCGGCGGATGGAAGGGTACCTATGGAACGGCAAACGAGACGTTCAAGGCCACGAACTCCGGCGAACGCATCATGGAAGTGGTGAATGCAACCGGACCGGTCTCTGCATCGTTCGGGAAACAGGACGGCTCCAGCCACGGACTTACCGTCACGATCTACAAGAACGGCAAAGCACTGACAACCGGGACCTCCACTGCGGCAAACGGCCAGGTAACCCTCTCCGTGGATACCGTTACCGGCGTTGCACAGCAGCCGGTGGTCAGCGGGGGCAACAGTGCCGCCGTAACAACGACGGTTGCGGCTGCCACGAACACTACGGTAAAAACAACGACAAGCGCTACGGCAAACGTGACCGCAGCAAAAACAACTGCAAAATAGACCCCTCGTTAATCGCACGAGATACCGGGGAATCCCCCGGTACTTTTTTTATTTTGCCTTTTTTTAGATCCCCGGTCCCCCTAAATCATGGTAGAGCCATCATCGCGGGGCAGGCGGGATTGTCCGCATCCTCCCTAACGGGCAGTGTCCCTGGCCGGCGAGACCATGACCGGTTCAGCGGAGTTTATATGTCCGACGCCAGAACATAGGTTAAGAAGAGAATACCATGGCTGAAGGCAAACCTATCCCCCCGAAGGGTGCAGAGACCCTGGATCGCCAGGGTACCGATATGCTGGTACAGACGTTCCATTCAGACGCAGATCCGGCTATCCGGAGATATGCCGTCTATCTCCTCGGAAAATCCGGCGATCCCCTGGCCCTGCGGCCCCTGGTCGAAGCGCTTGCCGATCCGGAAAAAACCGTGCGGGAGCAGGCCATGCTCTCGCTCGTGGACTCCGGGAGATCCGCGATCACTCCCCTGACCGATGCCCTGGCAAAAGATCCCAAATGGGAGGCACGGTACCGTGCTGCCGAGGCCCTCGGAAAACTTGCCGACGAAGAGGTCCTTATGCCCCTTATCCGGGGGTTAAACGACAAACGCGACCATGTCCGTTACATGGCGGCAAAGGGGCTTATGATGCTCGGGGACTCCCGCGCCATCGAACCGTTAATCATTCTCCTTGCCGATGAAAACCGTGTGGTGCGGATGATGACCGCACGGGCCCTCTCCGCGATAGGGGGAGAACGGGGACACCGTGCGCTGGAGGCTGCGCTTTCTTCCGAGCAGGACGAAGAAGTAAAGAATGTTCTCCGCGAAGCACTGCAATAAGGTTACTGAAGGATAATACCGAAGGCTTTGCCGTTTTCGGCAATCAAATGAAAATAATTATAGGTCAGCCCGGTCAGATCCCTCAAAACAACTCGAGAGGGGATATATGCCCGGCGTAATCCTTTGCAGGATCTCGGGAAACACTACCTGAAAGAGAGGGATGACCGTTGGGGATAAGAGATTTTCATTTCAATAAAAGCCGTTCCTTCTCCTATACCCTCCTTATCTCCATGGTACTGCTGGTCATCTGCCTTGTCGGGCTCATGACGGTGTATAACTATATCACGCTCAAGAACAGTTTTGACCAGGAGTCCCTGAACCTGGAGATACAGTCGGAACAGAGTATCGGGGCTGCACTGCGGCAGACCGATACAACAACGAGTGTGATGGACGAGCAGCTTAACCAGCAGATGCTCAGGGGATTTACCACCTTTTTTGCAGAATATAACCGGTCCGGCCACGATCCGGCAGCAATGGATCTTTCCAGAGTAAAAGAGACCCTTGGCGAGGGATACGATGTCGATGTCATCAATGAGTCCGGGGTGATCGTCTATTCGAGTTACCCCTCGGAGATAGGACTGGATTTCAGGAACGTCCCCTATTTCTACGATTACCTGACGAAGATCCGCCAGTCCGAAGGATTCTTCCCGGATCGTGTCGTGCACGAGATGCTGGGCACCGGCAAGTACCGCAAGTACGCATACGAACCCACGCCCGATCACCGGTATGTACTGGAGATAGGGTATTCCACCCCCTCATTTAGTGAGGTTAATTCAAAGCTTGACGATGAGAAGAACATCGCAGATATCGTAGCGGTGAATCCGTATATCGACACGTTCCACGTTTACGATGTGACCGGACACCGGACAGACGATGCAAGCCTGCCGGACAACTGGACCGAGGATAACCTCCAGCGGGTGATCGCATCGCGACAGACCCTTGAGAGCATCGATCCGGCAGATCACACAAAGGTCAGGTACCTGTTTGTCGATCTCAAGAACCCCCGGTACGGGTCCGACCTGAGCAGGATCGTTGAGTTGCGGTATAACTCCGGGCGCATCCAGGAGGCGCTCAACAACCTTGTCTTCATTCACCTGGTGTTCGGGAGTTTTGCGATCTTTGTAGGATGTATTATCGCGTTTTTCCTCTCCCGGAGGATGACCCGCCCCATAGCCAAGATCGCACGCGATGTAGATAGTATTGCCGGCGGGGATTTCGACCACCGTATCGGTACGACCAGTGCCCGGGAGTTCCAGACCCTGGAAAAAGGGATCAACACGATGGTGGACTCCTTAAAAGCCGCGACAAAATCCCTCAAGGACGATGAGATCTTCCAGAACGACCTCATGACCCAGATACCGGTTGCGGTCTTTATAAAACGGACCGATACCGGCAGGTATTTTTTCTGGAACCGGGCAAGCGAGGAGATCTTTGAACGGCCGGCGGACGAGGTGATCGGGAAGACCGACGAGGAACTCTTCCCGGGCCCCATGGCGGACCGGATAAAAAAAGAAGACCGGGAAGCGCTTGGCACCCGGGTGGAACTCAGGTACTCAAAAGTAACGACAAAGACGAAAGGAGAACGCATCATCCACATGATCATCGTCCCGATCCCCGATTCCACAAAATCGGTGCGGTACCTCCTCGGTATTGCCGAGGACGTGACCGACGAGGCAACCAAGCTCAAGCGGGATCTCCTCTTCAGCATCACGCGGAGCGATATCCTCGAACAGCTTGCCGTGATTATGACCCACCTCGAACGGGCCCAGCTCAAGGCAACGCAGGACGAGATGGAGATCTTTTTTGCAAAGACCCTCGGGTCCGTGGAGGCCATCAAGAACCAGATCGCGTACGAACGGGGGAACCAGGATCCCCGGACCATGGTATCGCCGGTCTGGCAGCCGGTTGACCGGGCATTCGACAAGGCAGTCCGGATGCTGCCCGGGCAGACCACCGTTGATATCTCCTGCGGGACCGGCCCGGTGGAGATCCTTGCCGATCACCTCCTCCCCCGGATCTTCTTGAGTCTCCTTTCCCTCTCGTTCCGTCTCGGCGGGCCCGAATTTTCAAAGATACGCCTCGGTGCCCACCTCCAGGGAGATTCCCTTGCCCTTGTCTACGAAGACAACTGCATGGGCATCCCCGTTGAGGAAAAAGAACGGATATTCGAGTTTGGGTACAGCAGGGAAAATACCGCAAGCCTCTTTTTAGCCCGCGAGCTGCTCAGCTTTACCGGGATTACGATTACCGAGACCGGCGAACCGGGAAAAGGCCTGAGGTTCGTAATCCTTGTTCCAAAAGAGCATTTCCGGGGATTATAAAAAAGGAAAAAATGCCGGTAACCGTTACCGGATCTTTGTGCCCGGTTCGACCGGTTTTAACGGCGTGAGCAGCGAGGCTGCATCCCCGGCCGCAAGGATCATGCCGTTGCTTTCCACGCCAAAGATCTTTGCCGGGGCAAGGTTTGTCAGCACCACGACATCCTTTCCCACCAGCTCTTCAGGTTTGTAGAACTGTGCAATCCCGCTCACGATCTGCCGGGTCTCTCCCCCGACATCCACCTGGAGTTTTAAGAGCTTGCTCGATTTGGGGATATTCTCGGCTGCGAGCACTTTTCCGGTCTTCATCTCGACGTTACTGAAATCCTCGATTGATATCATCGGTGTCTTCTCCATCTTCTTATTGGCTTCGCGGACTCGCTGCTGGAGTAGTGCATCCAGCTCTGCGATCTGCTCCTCTTCCAGCTTTGCAAAGAGCGGGGCCGGGACGGGGATCTGCCTTTCGGGCAGGATCTCCGTTCCTTCATCGATACGGTGGGCTGAAACCTTGTCGGTATACCCGAGCTGCGCCCAGCACTCCTGTGCTTTCTGCGGCATTACCGGCTCGATCAAGAGCGCAAGTGCCTTTGCAACCTGGCAGCTGTTTTTGATCACCTGTGCCGCTGCAGCCCGGTCGGTCTTGATCAGTTTCCACGGTGCATTTGTCTGTATGTAGGTGTTCCCGAACGCAGCAAGCGCCATCACCGTGTCGACCGCTCCCTTGAACTCGTAGGCCTGCATCTGGTCGTCAACACTTTTCTGGCACTTCTCGATCTCGGCAAGGATCGCCGGATCAACGGTCCCGCCCGGGACACCGCCAAACTCCTTGTGCGCAAAGAAGAGCGTCCGGTACATGAAGTTCCCGAGGATGTTGACGACCTCGTTGTTGATCCGCTCGCCAAAGACCTTCCACGAGAAGTTGAGTTCCTTGGTGTGACTCGTATAGGCGAGCAAGTAGTACCGCAGGTAATCCGCGGGAAGGCCTTTGTCAAGATAATCGTCGTTGGTCCAGACCACGTAACCCCGGGACTTCGAGAACTTGTGGTCGTCGACTTTTACCATCCCGCTTGCGACGACTGCATACGGCTCACCATACCCGGCACCGTGGAGGATCCCCGGCCAGAAGATGCAGTGGTGATAGATGATGTCGCCGCCGATAAAATGCGTGACCCGGTTTTCCCCGCACCAATACTTCTTCCAGTCGTTCCCGGTCTTTTCTGCCCATTCTTCCGTGAACGCGATGTACCCGATCGGGGCATCGACCCAGACATAGACCACGAGATCGTCGCGGCCGGGGAACTTCACACCCCATTCGAGGGTCCGGGTGATGCACCAGTCGTGGAGCTCGTCCTTGATCCAGCCGATGGCATAGTTCTTTGCATTGCTCGTGCCTTTGAGCTGGTCGAGATAGGGGAGCAGGTAGTCCTTGAACGCGGACAGTCTGAAGAAATAATGCTCCTGATCGCGGAACTCCGCCTTTGTCCCGCAGACCTTGCAGACCGGGTCCTTGATCTCGCCGGGCTCAAGGTGCTTGCCGCAGCCCTGGTCGCACTCGTCCCCCCGGGCCTGCTTGCCGCAGTAGGGACAGGTGCCTTCCACATACCGGTCCGGGAGGAACCTCTTGCACTTCGGGCAGTACGCCTGGTGGACGACCTGCTTGTACACGTAGCCGTTTTTTACCAGCCGGTTCATGATCTCCTGGGTACGGTGGTGGTTTGCCGGGTCGTCGGTCATGCCGAAATAATCAAAGTTGACCCCGATCCGTTTGAAGGTTTCATCGAAGTGTTTGTGGTACCGCTCGGAAAGCGCCCGCGGGGAGATCCCCTGCTCTTCAGCCGAGACCACGATCGGCGTCCCGTGGTTGTCCGAGCCCGAGACAAACACGACCTCTTCACCCGTCCGCCGCATATAGCGGACGTAACAGTCGGCGGGGACGTACGTTCGCAGATGCCCGAGATGGCAGGGCCCGTTGGTGTACGGGAGCCCGCAGGTAACCAGCAGCGGTGGTTTTGTCATTCTAGGTACTTTTTAGCATCTGATACGTAATAATTCCTGTACCATGGCAAAGATCGTTCCGCTTCCGACACGGGCATTTGGTGCGGAACCCGATGTGCCGGATGTGGCCGCGCTCGCCGGCTGGATCGCAGAGCACCGGGGGACCGCTGCCGACCTTCACGCGTACCAGTTGGATGTATCGCTTGCTCCCCAGCTTGCGGCCGGCATTACAACTCCCTGTGCCGGCGGTCTTTTCTGCCGGGACCGGGTTCTCGGACAACTCACCGGGTTAAACAAAAAACAGGACACCGCAACCGGCGAGATTGATACGGAGGGTACTGCTCTCTCAGAGGATGCAGCCCTGCTTGCGGTCCGGAAAAAAAATATCTGGTGTGCCCTCCCCGCCCCGTCAGCGCTCGGGGTCACCGATGCGTACTATGGCGATGAAGAGGAATGGCAGGATGCTCTTGCCAGGGCTTACCAAAGAATGATGCGGAACATGCGGGACGCCGGAACGGGCGGGCATGTCCTCATCGGGGAAAAAGTCCCTGAAAGCGAAGTTGCCGCACTCGCCGGAAAAAATGTTTTTTTCTTTGTTGTGAATGCCTCCGCAGGGGATCTGGAAATAGTGATAGAGCACCAGCGTGAGGTAGCCGTCCCCCCCTCCCTGCTTGGCGAAATCATTTCTCTCACCGGGGAGTACGATATACGCCGTATTGTTATTGTCGATCCGGATGAGGGTGCCATAAAAACAGCCCTCTCCTCGTTTGATCCGGACCAGATCTCTACAGGGGGCTACTGCACTTCTTCCTGCGATACCTACTGGAAAAAACTCGCAGAGTCTGCCGTATACCGGAAAGAGTGACCACCGGGCAGATGAGGGGGTGTAGCTGATTTCGTGCCTGCTCCCGATATATCAGGCAAACATTAATAACAGCAGATAAAAGCAATGGTACTATAAAGAGTGATAGTATGCAGTCTTCCTGTTGTTTCGCATTCACGGGTAGAAAAACCGCAGGAGAGCCGGTATGAAGGACCGATCAGTTTTTCTGGGAGGCCTGATCCTCTGCCTGCTGGTCTTCCTGGCCGGGCCGGTCTCTGCCGATAAACCTGTTGCATCGTTCATTACCAACAGCACGTCGGGAGGGACGCCGTTTTCCGTCCAGTTCATGGACTCCTCGCTGAATTCTCCCACCGGGTGGACCTGGCTGTTTGGGGATGGCGGGACCGCTTATGTCCAGAACCCGGTTCATACGTATACCACCTCGGGTTCGTATACCGTAACCCTTATTGCGAAAAATACCGCCGGGTCGGACACGCTCACGAAAACCGGGTATATTACTGCGTTAAAACAGGCATCGGTCCCCACGGTCTCCTTTGCCACCAATGTAACCGGGGGAACAGCCCCGCTTTCGATCCAGTTCATCGATACTTCGACCAACTCACCTACCTCATGGGTGTGGTCGTTCGGGGACGGCAGTACCACAACCGGGCCGGATCCTGTTCACACCTATACCGCGGATGGGACATACACGGTCACCCTTACCGCCACCAACTCGGCCGGCAGCAACACGATATCGAAGACTGCCTATATCACCGTAAACAGGGCAACCGATCCTCCGACAGCGATCTTTAAGGCCACTAAAACCTCAGGAGGTTCGCCTCTCGATGTCCAGTTCATGGACGCTTCAACCAACTCACCGTCAGCGTGGACCTGGTCGTTTGGTGACGGAGGTACATCCACGCTTCCTAACCCGACCCATACCTACACGGTACCGGGGAGCTACACAGTCACCCTTACCGCTACGAATTCACAGGGAAGCAATACGGTCTCTCAGTCGGGCTACATCACCGTAACTGCCTCGGTTCCGATTGCTTCCTTTACCTCGAATGTAACCTCAGGGATAAAACCACTCACGGTCCAGTTCACCGATACCTCCAATAATACCCCAACCGGGTGGTACTGGACATTCGGTGACGGCGGCACCTCGACGCTCCAGAACCCGATATACACCTATACGACTCTCGGGACCTATGCAGTATCGCTCGGTGCCTCCAATTCTGCCGGCAGTAATACCACGACACAAAGCGGGTATATCACGGTCAGCAATGCGGTACCGGTACCGGCGGCCTCCTTTACCGCGGATGTCCGATCAGGAACCGCCCCGCTCACGGTCCGGTTCACCGACACCTCGACCAATGCACCCAGCGGCTGGCAGTGGGCATTCGGCGACGGAATCTTAAACACGGAAGAAAACCCCTCCCACACCTATACCTCGGCAGGCACCTACTCAGTATCCCTGACTGCCGTCAATTCGGGCGGGAGAAACGTGTCCGTGATGCCGGGCTATATCACGGTCTCAGCACCGGCAGCCACGGCAACCCCGACGCAAATCCCGACAACCCTGGCTGAAACCTCCGAAATGACAACATCGGTACAGTACACGACAACCCCGGTCGTGACAGCAACCGCAGCGGCAGCGGCAGGGACCGGGCCGTCGTGGATTTTACCCTTGATCGGCGGCGTTATCCTCGTCGTGGTCATCCTTGCGGTCCTTCTCCATGTCCGCGGCGGACGCGGTGGCGGCAGAGGACGGTACCGCGGCGGGGACCTCTGATCTTTTTTTTACAAAAACGCTGTTTTTAAAAAAAGCAGGATTCTTCCGGGACAAATCCCACGAGCCTTATCCCATCTTTTCCCTGCCAATGCACTCGAAGTCGATATAGCCGTTGTACGGATCGGTTGCAAGGAGCCGGACCCGGACCTTCTGGCCGACAAAAAGACCCCTCTCGCCCCGGGTCACGCGTCCCTCTGCAGGGGGATCGAGAAGCCGGACATAGGTCCCCTTATCTGCAGCACCGGTCACGAGCGCGTCGAAGTTCTTCCCGATACTATCTGCAAGGAGCACAGCGGCGACCGACTTTCTCATGAACCGTTTTACCTTTTTGGATGCCTTCTCCCGATCGGACAGCCAGAGTGCCCGGTCACGCAGCTCGGCGGGGCTGTACGGGCAGGGCTGGTTATGGAAGACCGCTTTTATCATCCGCTGGTTGATGATATCCACGTACCGGCGGTTCGGTGCCGTTGCGTGCGTGTAATCGACGACAGCAAGGGCAAAATGCCCCGTGGGAGTCTCCCCGGGTTCGAGCAGGACGTATTCGCCCGGCCCCATGAGCTTGACGACCGTGAGCGACAGGTCGGGGAAATGAAGGGGGTCTGCGGCCTTCTGTTTGGTGAGGAACTGCGCCAGCGCCCGGGCATCCGGAACCTCGGGGAGTGTCTCCCCAACCGTTGCTGCGACAAGCACCATCCCTGCCCAGTCCCGCGGGGTCTTTACCACCCGTTGTATCATGGGAAGACCGGCTTTACCCAGCTGGGCCACCATGGTCCCGTTCGCGGCGACCATGAACTCCTCAATGAGGCCCCGTGCCGGGTTATGCTTGTGGGTGACAAGGCCGCGAACTTCATCGTTTTCCATGACCACTTCAGCCTCAAGGGTGTCCAGTTCGAGCGCCCCCTGCGCCCTCCGGTACGTCCGCAGCAATCCTGCCGCCTCGTTCTGGAGCTGGAGCTGCGCTTCCAGTCCTTCAAGGGACCGGACACCCTCCGGCACCGGGGCAGTCCCGTCGAACCATGCCCCGATCACTTCGTACACCAGTTTTGCCCGGTTGCAGACAAGGGAGGGAAAGATCCGCTGTGGGACAAAACTCCCGTCAGGCCGCACGATAAACTCGATGACAACAGAAAGCCGGTCCCGGTCCGGCAGGAGCGAGGTGATGCCGTAAGAGAGTTTCTCCGGCAGCATCGGGAAGGTGAGGACACCGGTATAGATCGTTGTCCCGTTGTGGCCGGCGTACTCGTCTGCCGGGGTCTGGCGGCGGACCAGGGAATCGACGTCAGCGATGGCGACCTTGACGAGAATGCCCCCATCGGCACAGCGCTCGCAGTACTCCAGCTGGTCGAGGTCGCGGGAATCGTGGTTGTCGATGGAAGACCACAGGAGGCTGCGCAGATCCTCTGTGCCGGCAGGGACCTCGTAAAACTTCTGCTCCTGTATCGGGCCCACCTGGTCCATCACTGCGGGGGGAAACCGGGGCACAAAGCCGTATTTTTCCATTGCGTGCCAGGCAATGGTTTTTAAATTGACATCGTGGATATGGCGGGGAGAAGAGTTCTGGCGAGGATCCCGGCGGGACGGGGAGTGAGGTGGCTTCATGGTGACTGGAAGGGATCTTACCCTGAAACGTTAAATACTTCCTCAAACGGTTGCAGGGAAAGCCTGTCGGCGTCTTTTTTAGTTTGTCCGGGAAAAAGAGGAGACCAGATACCGTCATTCACATCCCGGAACGGGAGTTCGCAGCAAATCTTCCGTGGCCCGAATATCTGAAAAAAACAGTTACTGTACCGGCGAACATTCCATGCTTTCGCCGGGTTTCAGGATCCTGACCGAGATATCGGCGGTCCGTTCGAGGGCTTTTTTGAACGGGACATGATCGGCAGCTATCCGGTCCCAGGTATTGTAATGGATCGGGACAACCGTTTTTGCCCCGACAAACTGCGCTGCCATCATCGCCTCTGCCGGCCCCATGGTGTATCTCCCGCCAATGGGAAGGAGCGCGATAGCGGGGTGATACAGTTCCCCGATCAGTTTCATATCTGAGAAGAGCGCAGTGTCCCCGGCGTGGTAAACGCTGACGCCATCCATGGTGATGACAAAACCCGCGGCAGCACCCCCGTCATACGAACCGGAATCGTCCTCGATCCGTGACGAGTGGACGGCCGGTGTCATGGTAAAGGATACACTGTCAAGTTCAAGCGTTCCGCCGATGTTCATACTCTCGGCCTGCACTCCCTTTGCCTTGAGATAGTATGCAACCTCACTGACAGCCACCGTCTTCTTCTTCAACGCGACCGCTTCGCCGAGATGGTCCGCATGCCCGTGGGTAATGGCCACGATATCCGGGTCAGTTCCCTTCACACTGCCGTCGCGGATAAACGGGTCTACCAGCACTTTTTTTGAACCGGTAAGCAGGACACATGAATGCCCGAGCCAGGTAAGCTGCATGTATGCAGATAGTGGATGCGAAGGGATGTAATTTTTGCGGGAGGTTATCTGGCACTTGCCAATACGGAGGTTGAGTAAGGAATTAAAAAAGGACCAGCAGGCCGTCACCTTCAGGTGACGTCGATAAGCTCTGCTTCGGTAATATCGATGGACTCGCCCAGGTTGTCCGCGGTCGCGCTCCGGGTCATCTGCTCGGAGAGGTCGCGATCCTCCATCACGTCGCGGATACGGGCAATATAGGGGTCGATGGTCGGGTCTTCCTGTTCCTCGATCACATGCCGGTATTCACGGAGGGTTGACGGACTGACCCCGAGTTCATCGGAAACTTCCTTCATTGTTTTTCCGGACTCGACAAGTTCCTCCATCTTTGCCTTGTCAAAAGGCATCTTGAAGTCGAGCTCACGGAAGAGCTTGAGCCGTACCCGTGCACGGGCGACCGTCTTGCTCAGTTTCTCGTCACCGAGTTCGCGTGCGATCTCGGTGTCGTTCTTGCCGGCGTAGAATGAGGTAACGAGCTTTGCGAGCTGGATCGGCTTGAGCGAAGTCTTGAAGATCCCCTGTTCGATGATCTCACGCATCACCAGCGCGACCTCGCGTTCGATTGCATCGCTATCCCTGAGGGTGCCATGAATGTTTTTCATCGGCTCGACAATCTTTGTCTTGCCGGACATGGTGCTGAAGAGTTCCAGCAGCTGTGATTTCCGTTTCTCTTCCGTCATTGCAAACCCCGTTTTGGGATTAGGATATACAATACCCGGTGTACTATTTAATCCTATCTTTACGCTTCTTTTGACCAGAAACCTTTTATTTGGTTCTGGATTGCCATTCCTTAACCCAGTATTTCCCGCAGGAATCCTGCATAACCCGGTACCATCAGATCCACTTAACTTTCAAGAAATCGCGCAAGAACGGGACTCTTCACGGGCAGCATGCTCCTGTACCGGACACGAGCCTTTTTGTCGGGAGTCGTACAAACGTGTAATACGAGATTATCCTAATTTCCCGTGATTACCATGAGCGATGTTTTTGAGAATGTCATGGACCTTGCCAAGCGACGGGGTTTCATCTGGCCGACGTCCGAATGCTACGGAGCGGTGGCCGGTTTTATCGATTACGGCCCGCTCGGCGCCATGATGAAGCGGCGGATCGAGAATATCTGGCGGCATTTCTATGTGGTCCAGGAAGGGTACTACGAGATCGAGTGCCCGACGATTGCACAGGAGGCAGTTTTTATCGCCTCCGGGCATGTGAAGGGCTTCTCAGACAAGATGTGCCAGTGCCCGCACTGCAATGAATACCTGCGGGCCGACCATGTGGCCGACGGCGGCGGTGTCGCAAATGCCGCAACCATGGACAATGCAACCCTCTCTGCCGCGATAGCCTCGTGCAAGTGCCCGGCCTGCGGAGAGATACTCGGGAACGTCGAGGTGTACAACTTCAACCTCATGTTCCAGACAACGATCGGCCCCGGTTCCCAGCGGGTCGGGTACCTCCGCCCCGAGACGGCGCAGGGGATGTTCGTGGACTTTACCCGGCTCCTGCGGTTCTACCGCGACAAGCTGCCCTTTGGCGCCGTTCAGATCGGGAAGTCCTACCGGAACGAGATCTCGCCCAGGCAGGGCATGATCCGGCTCAGAGAGTTCACCCAGGCCGAGGCCGAGATATTCGTCCACCCGAATGAGAAGAACCACCACCCGTCATTCAAACGGTATGCAGAGTACCGGATGCCCCTTCTCACCTATGTCCACCAGCAGAAGTGCGAGTCGGCGGTTGAGATGTCGATGCGGGAAGCGGTGGACAAGGGCATCATCGCAAACGAGTACGTTGCCTACTACGTGGCCCTTACCCACGAACTGCTGGTCACGGTCGGTATCAAGCCGGACCGGCTCCGGTTCCGCCAGCATCTCCCCGACGAGCGGGCGCACTATGCAACCGACTGCTGGGACGCGGAGGTCCACTCCGAGCGTTTCGGCTGGGTCGAGACAGTAGGGATTGCCGACCGGACCAACTACGACCTCAATGCGCACGGGAAGCAGAGCGGCACGTCGATGACGGTCTTCATCCAGTACGATCAGCCCAAAAAAGTCGAACGCCGGCGGATCATCCCGAACATGGGGGTGCTTGGCAAGCAGTACCGGCAGAAGGCAAAAGCGATCTTTACCGCCCTTGAAACTGCAAACCCGACTCCCGAAGGCGCCGATGTAACCGTTGACGGCGAGACGATCCACATCCCCGCAGATCTCTTCGAGGTCAGGGACGAGGTTGTGGATGTCCGTGGCGAGGAGATCATGCCCCATGTGATCGAGCCCTCGTACGGTATCGACCGGATGTGCTATGCCGTGCTCGAACAGGCGTACGACGAGGACACCGCGGATGGCGAGAAGCGCACGGTGCTCCGGTTCTCCCCGCAGGTTGCCCCGGTCCAGGTCGCGGTCTTCCCGCTCATGGCCAGGGACGACCTCGACACCATCGCAGAGGAGATCACGACCTCGCTCCAGAAGCGCGGCATCCTTGCCGAATACGACGATTCCGGTGCCATCGGCCGCCGGTACCGCAGGCAGGACGAGATCGGGACGCCTTTTGCGATCACGGTCGATTACGATTCAAAGGAGCAGCACACTGTTACCCTCAGGGACCGGGACAGCATGAAGCAGGTCCGGATCGCTATCGATACGATCCCGGAGACGCTCGGTGCGCTTGTACGGGGCGAGAAGAAGTTCGCGGAACTGGGATAATTTTTAATCTTTTTTCATATTGCAATTCTTCAATTGATTCTTGTTTTCTAAAAATTACGATGCCAGCCGCCGCCCCCGACGGGGCGCCCCCGCGGCGGCCTCAATTACCTTCAATATCCAAAAAAGGTAATCTGCCCGAGCAGAGGGCCCGACGAGGCGCCCGAGCGACCCCCGAAGGGGGTGGGAAGACTCGCATTTTCAAATCCGTGAACTGAATTAGGGGGATTTCAGAAATCCCCTTTTCCGCACAATTCCCTATATTACCCGGCGAAACAAAATCTCATCAACCACTATGTCCAGCATCAGCCATCCCCTCATCCGGCCCGACAGCATCGAGTCGCGGGAGTACCAGCTCGCGGTTGCCATGAAGGCGCTGGATGCAAACACGATGGTGATCCTCCCCACCGGCCTCGGGAAGACCGCAGTTGCCCTCATTGTCGCGGCCTCCCGGCTCTACAATGAGAAAGGCCGGATCCTGATGCTTGCCCCGACAAAACCCCTCGTGGAACAGCACCTCCGGTTCTTCGAGAAATACCTTCTCGCAACAAGCCCGGCCGGGTCCGATGCCCCGCCGTTTGCGATGTTTACCGGCGAAGCCCCGCCGGCCGAGCGGACGGCGGACTGGGAGCGCTCGCAAGTGATCTTTGCCACCCCGCAGGTGGTAAAAAACGACCTGATCGCGGGACGGTACACCTTAAAGGACGTCACGCTCATGATCGTGGACGAGTGCCACCGGGCGGTTGGGAACTATGCCTATGTGTTCCTTGCCCAGCGCTACCTTGCAACCGCTGACAAGCCCCTCATCCTTGCCATGACCGCATCGCCCGGCGGTGCGCAGGCAAAGGTGCAGGAGGTCTGTGCCAACCTCGGCATCGTGCAGGTCGAGAACCGGACCGAGAACGACCACGATGTCCGGCCCTATGTCCACGAGCGTGATGTGGAGATCGTTACGCTCTCCCTCCCGAACGATCTTAAGGCCGCCATCCATGCAATCAACTCTCTCATTGAGAACCGGCTCGCACTCCTTGCCTCGGTCGGGTTTGCCGTCCCGAAACGTGAGAAACTTTCCATGCGGGAACTCGCCGGCATCAACGCCCAGATCCAGCAAAGGATCCAGAACCGGGACCAGGCCGGCTATGCCGCGGCCTCGGTCTATGCCGAGCTCATGAAGCTCCGCCATGCCATAACCCTTGCCGAATCACAAGGGAGCGAGGTGCTCAAGGGCTATGTGGCAAAGCTCGTTGCCGAAGGCTCGGGCGCCGGGGGGAGCAAGGCGAGCCAGCGGCTGAGCCGGGACCCGGTCTTCCGCGAGCTTTTTGAGCTGTCCCAGACGTGGAAGGCCGAGCTGCACCCCAAGCAGGCAATTGTTCTCGATCTCGCCCGCGAACAACTGGAAAACCATCCCGAGAGCCGGATCATTGTCTTTGCCACGTTCCGGGATACCGTGCAGCTCCTGGTCGATTACCTGAACGCAAACGGGATCGCCTGCGAGCGGTTCGTAGGCCAGGCAACAAAGGATGCGGAAAAAGGGCTCTCGCAGAAGAAGCAGATCGCTGCTCTTACCCGGTTCCGGGCCGGGGAGTTCAAGGTGCTGGTCGCAACATCGGTCGGTGAAGAGGGCCTTGATGTCCCCTCAACCGATCTCGTGATCTTCTACGAGGCGGTCCCTTCAGAGATCCGCTCCATCCAGCGGAAAGGACGGACCGGCCGGTCCGCCGCGGGAAGGGTCGTTGTCCTTGTCACGAAAGGAACCTCCGACGAGGTCTTCCGGTACGTGAGCCAGTCAAAGGAGCGCATGATGCAGAAGAGCATGCGGGAGCTTGCCGGCCACTCATCCGAACCCGCAAAACCGGTGGCCGTCGACCAGGCCCTCATCGATGAGTTCACCCCGCAGGGGCCGGCGATCCATATCGACGACCGCGAGACCTCCTCGAAAGTGGTCGAGATTCTCTCCGGCATGGGCGCCGCGATCCGGCTCGAACGCCTGCCGGTGGGAGATTATGTCATCGGCGACAGGATCGCGGTCGAGCGAAAGACTGCCCGTGACTTTGTCGATACCCTCATCAACCGGGACCTGCTCGGGCAGGCAAAGGCGCTCTCCGAGGCGGTCCCCCGGCCGGTCATGATCATCGAGGGCGGCGATATCTACACGCAACGGGACATGAACCCGAATGCCCTGCGGGGAGTTCTCGCGGCGCTCACGGTCGACATGGGAATCACGCTTCTCTTCACCCGGGACGAGCAGGACACGGCCCAGATGCTCTTTGTGATCGCAAAGCGCGAGGAGGGCGAGCGGGGCGAGCGCAAGTTCCATCCCCACAAGTCGTTTGCATCTGCAAAGGAAGAGCAGGAATACATTGTCTCGGCGTTCCCCGAGATCGGGATGAAGAACGCCCGGCTGCTGCTCGCACATTTCGGCACGATACAGGGAATTGCGAATGCTTCCTTGGAAGAACTCGTTGCGGTAAAGGGAATAGGGGAGAAGACCGGGGGGAAGATCTTCGAGTTGTGCCGGAGGAAGTACGGGTAAACGTATTGTTAAAGTGAAGATTATACTTGAAAGTCAAATATAGACAAAATATTAGACGATCCTTAACGGAAAGATAGAATAAATGTAAACTGTGGAAGGATTTGCTTGTGTCATATGAAGAAATAATCATTTCAATATTAGGTCTGCTCGGGATTAGTGGGATAATTGGTACTTACTTAACTTACGTTTGGGAAAAAAGAAAAGAACGCGAGAGTAAAGAAAATGAATTGAAAGTGGTTCGGTACAAATGCATAATTTTATTGATGTATGCTTTCCTGAATCCTGACGAACTCGATTCAATTAAGAAAAATCAACAGAATATTCAAAACATAGTCGATTTAAAAAGAGAACTGCAAACTGAATGGGTTAATTCATGGATTTTTGCAGGCGATTCTACCGTTCGATCCCTTAAACGATTTTTAGATAACCCTAATGAAATGACATTTGCCAATACAGTTTTGTCAATGAGAAAAGAATTGTGGAATAAAAAAACAACATTATTGGAAGCCGAATTCTCAATTAAAGATTTCACCCACTAAACTTTGTCTTTTCTCGCCCACTTCCGCACTTCATTGAGCAGATTATTTTTTCTGGTTGTGGAAAACGGGTAATTAAGGCCGCCGCGGGGCGCCCTTCGGGGCGGCGGCAGGGCATCGCAATTTTCCCTATAGTCGACCATAACCTTAACAGATGTTTACCCCAGCTCCGGCACCGTATCCACCCACGCCGCCACCTTCTTTAGGATCGCATCGTCCGTATACGAAGAGACTGTGATCCGGTTCCGGGCAAGACTCAGGGCGTACACCTCGCCGCCGGGATCACAGCACCGGATCGTGACCGAGAAGAGATCGTCATCCGGCAGGTGCTGTACCGTGCCCCGGTGGGAGAGGTTGTTTGCCACGTTCGAGATGACCGCCGCGATCCCGGTCTGGTATCCCCCGACCGAATCGTACTGGTCGAGGGCAGCACCGATCCGCTTCTTCTTGTCGTTCAGGTACACGAACTTTGCCGTATACATCTCCCGGACCTTTTCTGTCGGGGGATGGTTCTTTCGTGCCGAGCGGTACGAGGTGCAGCCAAGGGGATTGCCCAGGATCAGGGTCTGGATAATCCGGTCGAATGTCCCGATATCCGCGATCGGATGTTTCAGCCGGTGATACGCGCTCTTGCATCCCGGCCGGGGTATGAAGTGAGCCATGATTGTTCCTTCCCTTTTTTTCCTGAATGCCCGGCCGGTCTTGTCCGGCATCTCCTGTCGGGACCCGGCCGTTCCATATATCAGTAAGGGGGAATTGACCGGATCGGATAAATCCTTGCCGGTGATGCAGGGGGTCGGGCACAAAAATAGCAGCCCACGGACCGGATGGCCTGTTACCCGGGCGGCATATCTGTCTCCGGATTTCTTCGGGGTAAACATGCACTCCCATTTCCCGGATCCGTGGCAGGATTGTGATAGTGGCTGCCGGTTTTTTGCACTAATTATCTGTCCAACCCCCTGCATACATTGGCAGAATATTTGCCCGGTTCAATCGATCTTCCCGCATTTTTATGACGATGAAATATGCATTCATCCACAGGGAACCGTTGCAGGCAGGTGCAGGGGGTCGGATGCGAAATTAGTGTACGACAGCCAGAAACGGCATCCGCACCGGAACCACAGGTAGCGAAAAACAAGTGAAAAAAGCATGACCCGTACCGGCTTACAGCCGGCACAGGATCTCAAGCGCTTCCGACCCGGTCTTCACCGCAGTCATCAGCGTAAGAATATGGTTGGGATCTTTCTCGTTATTGATCCGCTCGCAGAGCGCATGGATCGTCATTGCGATCTCCTCGGCAAGCATGTTCCCTTCCCCGTCCTCGCACGTACAGGACCCGTCATCGTGGTCCCCGCCGCAGGTGCAGCCTGCGTCATGTTCGTGGGAATGCGCTGCCGGGGCTGCTTGCGCCGCGGGAGCCTTTGCCGCGCTCTTCTCGGCGCAGACCACGCAGAAGGTCTTCTTCTTGTACTCGAACATCGGGCACCCGCACACCGGACAGACCTTCTCAAGCATCTTACCGCCCTTGAGGAGGTACTCGGCCATGATCTCGTCGTCTTTTCTCTCGGCCATCATCTCACCGTCTGATCCTATATCCAACTTATATATGCGAGTTCTACGTATTAACTACAGGTACACGGCAGGTGATACCATGTCAAATCCTGAAAAAACCATGGAAAACTGTATCCTGATGTTGCAGCACATCCAGGAGGACAGCACAATCCCAAGAAATATCCGGCGCGTTGCTGACGAGACCCGGACGCTGCTTACCAACAACACCAAGGCAATGGGCCTTCGCGCCGCCGAGGCAATTTCTAAAATCGATGAAATCTCCAACGATCCCAACATGCCCATCCATGCACGGACCCGGATCTGGGAACTGGTATCCCAGCTTGAAACGATCCCGCTCGACTAGGGCACGGGGAATTTTTTAATCACTTTCTCTTCTTTACCGGTCATTTGCTGCTGCCTGAACGGAATTTCCGGATCATCCAGCACGCAGGTGACGTGAAGGCAGGCGCGAACGGCAAACACCGGCCGGGCAACGACTCCTGAAAATAAAACAAAAAAGGGGGTTATGCCGCATCCAGCGAGCGGACGCAGTACCCGAGCGCAATGCCGATGATACCGTATACCACGAGGATCACGCCGACCCAGAGCACCATCAGGGCAATGCCAAGGAGCGGGAGGATGCAGATCATCAGCCCGAGGATAATAGCAAGGATACCCTGGAGGGCAAAGAGGCCCCGGTGGATCATGGTCTTCTCGCTGATCGCAAGCACAAGGCCTATGAGTCCACCCAAAAAGAGGGCAATACCGGCGATAACGGCGATTGCCTGTCCCATCACATAGGGGTGGACGATCGTTGCGATCCCGACAAAGAACCCGATCACGGCAAGGACCGCAAGGAGGGCTGAAGACTTCCAGCCGCCCGGCGAGAGCGCGGAAATAACGAGGGCAGAGAACGAGAGCAGGATGATCAGGATCCCGATCAGTTCGATCAGCACCGTAGCCGAAACGGTCGGGAAGAGTACCACAAGGAGTCCGAATATCACGGCAAGTGCGCCGAGGAGGACAAGCGATCCCCACTTGACGCTGGTGACGTTTTCAACAGTGACAACATCTGCAGCCATAGGCAACATTAGAACCCTTCGCGGGATTCCAGATAAAAGTTCTTATATGCAGGCGCTGCCGGCCGGCGAAATGAAATTACCGGGAGAGGGGACCGGTAAAAAAGGATTATTCTCGGGTATTATGCGATCCGGTGGGTGACCGACGGGATACTGATCTGGCTTGAATACGTGGACTGGTACCCGTCGGGGAAGGTGATGGTCGTGGTCTGCGGTGCAAAGTCGGCCGAGACGAGCGGGGCGTACCACTGGTTCTTTACTGCTTTCTGTGCGGCGGCAAAGGAGAACGAAGGGGTCGTCATGGTGGTTGCCCCGGCATCTGTGCTGACCGCTGCAAACGAGCCGATACTCACATCAGCCGAAGACAGGTCCGCCTTCTGGACCGTCACCGGGCGGTTGAGGTTCTCCTGGAGGGCATTCTGGAGGAGTTTTGCCGGGTCTGCCGCATGGAAGAAGATAGCGGCCTGTTCGGTAAGGGAGAGGTCGTACTGCATGTCCGCCTGTGCATTGCCGTTCTGGTCGAGGGTTATGGAAAGCGTCTTTGCCGTAAATGCCTGCGCCGGCATCACGGCCAGGCATACGACGCAGAGAAACCCGATTACAAGGTAACTGAATTTCATATGGTGTCACGTTTACGTTACTTTTTTTGCTATAAAGGCTTGCTCGTTTCCGGTTCACGAAAAAAACGACGGGCATTCCGCCGGATAAAAGAAGAATTGGGGCAGCCAAAAAAGGGGCTGCCATGCCGGAAGGGATTACCTGCGGTTCCGGCCGGTATACAGGATCATTCCTGCCCCGAACAGGCCGAGAAGCACCACGGTCACCGGCAGCGGGGAGGGCTTTGTTGTCGGGACGGTGGTTGCAGCGGTTGTGGTGGATTTTACCAGGTTGACATGCATGGAGACAATCTCGCCTGCCGCCGGGTACTGGACGATCGAGCCCGAGGCCGTCACGTATCCGTCCTTTTCCACCCGGTAGGTCTTAAAAGGCGTACCGGTAACCGAGACCGTGTCGTACAGCACGCCATTCGAGACAGTGCCCTGCAGAGCGTCGTCGAAGTACACGTTCGCGCCGTCAACATTGCAGTAAATGGCATAGGTGCCCATCCCGGAGCCCGCGGGCGGGGCGGTCGGGGTTTCCGTTACCGGGGACGATGATGCGGAGAGGGTGACATAGACGTCCTGTGTCTGGCCTTTTGCCGGGGTTGATGGCAGGGTGCCGGAGGCGGTGGTGTAGCCGTTTGCGCTCACCGCATAGGTCTTGTAGGGGGTGCCGGTGGTATAGACGGCCACGGTCAGGACGCCGTTTGTAATGGTGCCCTTGTTTGTCCCGTCAAGGGAGACGGTGGCCCCGTTCACATTGCAGTGGAACCGGTAATACCCGGTGTCGCCGCCAATGAGCGTGGTCGTAACCGCGGTCGTGGGTGCCGTTACCGGTATGGGAGAGAGGGTCGGGTAGAGGTAAACAGTCTGGCCGTCGGAGGGCATGGTGACCCCGCCCGTGTAGGTGTAATACCCGGACTTCGAGACCGAGTAGGTGGTGTAGGGCGTGCCGGTCGTGGAGACTTCGAGCGTGAAGCTGCCGCCCGAGATGGTGCCCTTTGTTACGCCGTTAAAGGCAACCGAGGCCCCGTCCACATCGGAGTATACGGTGATCCAGCCCGTGCCGCTGCCGGCCGGTTTTGGTTCGAGGGCGACCGTGATCTCCAGGTTTGCGCTGCCGCCCGGCACATAGTTGACGCTGCCGGTTGCATCGTAATAGCCGTCCTTTGTCACTTTGTAGGTGGATGCGTCCACGCCGTTTGCGATATCGAGGGATCCGCCGGAGATCGTCCCCTTGTAGGTGTTGTCAAGGTACACTGCTGCGCCATCGACATTACAGTTGATGGTCAGATACCCGGTCCCACCTGCCGGCGCGGACGCAAGGGCCGGCACCGCAAGCAGGCCAAGGGCGATCAGAACCAGACAGAACAGGGAGTATTTCATTCGCATAATTCTGGGTTTCCCCGGCGTGCATATAAGGCTTGGGCTTTTGGAAGAAAGGTCAGGAAAAAACGGGTGCGGGAGGAACAGATCAGTACTGCTCTGCGATCCGGACAAACTCATCGAAATGTTTGCTCTTCTTAAAGAGCCACCAGGTGAACCGTTCGATCACGGTAAAGGAGAAGGATCCGCCCGCGGCATTCGGGTGCCCGCCGCCCCCGAACTCCCGCGCGATCAGGTGGCTGATAGGGGGGACCGACCGGAGGGAGAACTTGCCGTCCTTTCCAATGATCACCTCGATATCGGTCTTCTTCTTCTCCCGGATATAGTGCGCCGTCTCGCTCGGGTAGCCGTAGAGCGGGGCAAAGACTACCCGGTACTTCTTCCCGGCAAAGGTTGCATGGCCCAGGCTGTCTGCCATGGCCTTGTCCATCTCGGCCTTGATCTCCTTGTATTCGGCCTCGATCACGGGATCGGTAAAGGCGCCCCCGATCAGGCAGTCCCGGACATGGTCCCGGTTCTTCTTTCTCTGGAGCACCTGCCCGAGCACGGCGGACCGGGGATCGGCATGTTTCCAGAGGTCGTAATCGCAGACTATGCGTGCCACCTCTGCGGCCGTCGCGTTCCCGGGCATGAGATCACGTGCCACAATCCCCGTTGCACAGACCTCGGTATCAACGCAGAGGAGCGCAACCGTGGTCCGGATTGCGGCCATCTCCTCCTCGCGCCAGCGGTGATGATCCCGCCACTCGATTACCCAGCCGTTCTTCTGCGCTTTCTGCGCCAGGGTGTCTGCCCCTTTCTGGTACCCGATATCCGAGATCGAGAGCGTGTCACCCTTCCCGGGGCTTGCCGCCACGAGGGAAAAGAGCGTGATAAATTTCCCTACCGAACTCCAGATCGTAAACACGCCGTCTTTCCCGTACTTCATCCGGTGGATCGCATCGGCCCCGACCGCGTCGAGGTCGTTATGCGTCAGGTGGACGATATGTACGGTACGCGAGGAAAGGGCACTGGTGAGGCCTTTGTCGTCTTCGGTCCGGGAGGGCTGCGGCATTTTACGTGTACTACTTGGCCGGGCAGGGGATAAAAAGAAGGTACCGGGAGTGTCCGAAAGCGGCCCGGAAAGCACATTATTTATTAATGTCCAGTGACAACCATTATAGTCCTGCCCTAGTAGCTCAGACTGGGAGAGCGCCAGACTGAAGATCTGGTTGTCCCCGGTTCAAATCCGGGCTGGGGCACTCATTCTTTTACCATTCCTCACCCTGAAAAGCAGACGCTGTTTCCGGGCTCCGGGACGATTGTACGAAATATTTCCCGGGGAGAGGGTCTTTTTTTTTAGGATTATGTGAACCGCCCGGTTCAATTATCGGACATTTTGCCGGACTATTTTCTCTTGCGGATACGGGCATTATTTAACTGATGGCAGAAGTTCTTCTGGTAAGAACTTACCCGGCAACACCGGGGTGTACCTGCCATGGATGTCATTCTCGCCGTTGTCTGCCTGGGCATTCTCACCATCGCACTCCTCTTTCTCGGGCAGCGGTTTAAGATCCCCAGCATTGTCTGTTTTCTTGTCATCGGGATGCTCGCCGGCCCATATGCACTTTCGATCGTAAGCGACCAGTCCACCATCGAGACCATCGGCGAGATCGGCGTCATCCTCCTGCTCTTTACCATCGGCCTCGAATTTTCGTTTGAACGGCTGCTCAAGGCATGGCGTGTAGTTGTGATCGGCGGGGCGTTCCAGGTCTGCACAACCATTCTCGTTGCAGCCCTGATCCTGCACTTCCTCAATGGGGTCAGGTTCACGGAATCCATCTTTTTCGGGTTTTTAGTCTCGCTCTCCAGCACCGCTATCGTAATGAAGATCCTCCAGGACCGGGGAGAGGTCGAGACCGTCCCGGGAAGGACACTTTTAGGGATCCTCATCTTCCAGGACCTTGCCGTCATCCCCATGATCCTCCTCACCCCGATCATGATGGGCAGCACCATCACCACGGCCTCGATCCCCTTTGAGATCGGGAAAGTCGTTGCCATCCTTGCGGTCCTGATCGTCTCCGCACACTGGGTGGTGCCCTGGGTCATGTACCGCGTGGCGAAGCAGAAGAACCGGGAACTCTTCGTCTTTACTATCGCCGGGATCTGTTTTGCGGTCGCCTGGCTCACCAACGCCGCCGGGCTCTCCTACTCCCTTGGCGCATTCATGGCGGGCCTGATCATCGGGGAATCCGAGTTCAGCATCGATGCGGTCAGCAACATCATCCCGTTCCGCGATGTCTTTGCCGCCATCTTCTTTATCTCGATCGGGATGCTCCTTGACACGAGTGCCATCCTCGCGCAGCCTTCGATCGTCATCTCCCTCCTCGCGATCATCCTTGTCGCAAAAGTGCTCACCGGCTCGGTTGCCTCGGCAATCCTCGGGATGCCGATACGGGTCTCGATCTTTGTCGGCCTTGCCCTTGCCCAGATCGGGGAATTCTCCTTTGTACTTGCGAAAAGCGGCTCGGAATCCAACCTGATGGGGACCGGGCCCTACCAGTTCTTCCTTGCCGCAGCGATCATCACGATGGCGCTGACGCCGTTTACCATGAACGCGGCCCAGCCCATAACAAACCTGATGTACCGGCTCTTCCCGGACCGGATCAAGCGGCCGGATCCCACCAGGGAGGTAACGGGACCTGTTCAGGAAGAGCTCTCCGACCATATCGTGATCGTAGGGTACGGGATGACCGGCAAAAGCGTGGCCCGGGCCGCAGAGATCCTCGGCATCCCCTACAATGCCATCGACATGGACCCGGACGTGGTTGCACGGGAACGTCAGGCCGACAGACACCACGAGGTCATCTTCGGTGACGCCACCCACCGGGAGGTATTAGCGTACGCCGGTATAGAACGGGCGCGGGCCCTTGTGGTCGTCATCTCGGAACAGAACGTGGTCCCGGGAATCATCCACCTTGCCCGGGAGATGGCCCCGGATATCTATATCGTTGTCCGCACCCGCCATGTCAACGATGTACAGCAGCTCCTGGATCTCGGGGCCGACGAAGTGATACCGGAAGAGTTCGAGACCTCGGTCCGGATCTTCTCCCGGGTCCTTGCCAAGTATTCCCTGCCGGACAGCGATATCGATACCTTAAGAAAAGTTGTCAGGAATAACGGCTACCGGCTCTTTTCCAAAGGGCAGGCACCGGAGTCCGGACGGGTAACGAACCCGGAAAACCTGTTTGCCGGCCTCCATATACGGACACTCCTGCTCGCCGAAGGATCATGGGTACAGGGAAAGACCCTGCGGGAGCTCGACGCATGGAACACATATAGCGTGGGAATCCTTGCGATCCGGCGCGGCACCTCGGCAATCACTGCCCCGAACCCGGACCTCCAGCTGCAGCCGGACGATCTCCTCATCCTGTACGGTTCCGAGGAGAACATACAGAAATTCCTTCCGCAGGCAGCCGGCGAATCAGCCGTTCCCGGGAACGGTCACACCCCGGCCCCGGGGGAATAACACTCCCCGGGGGCCGGACCCCTACGGCGGCCGGTCCCGCCGGAACCTATAATATCCATCCATGGGTATACTACTTCGTATTCGCCTGAAAGGACGTGTCTTTTTATGGAGCTCATGATCGCTGTCGTCTGTGTCATTGTCCTGTCCGTTGCTCTTCTCTATCTCGGCCAGCGCTTCAAGATGCCGAGCATCGTCAGTTTCCTTGTCATCGGGATGCTTGTCGGCCCCTTCGGGTTTGCGCTCATCACCGACCAGTCCGTTATCGACATGATAGGCGAGATCGGCATCATCCTTTTGCTCTTTACCATCGGCCTCGAATTCTCGTTCCAGACCCTGCTGCGTTCGTGGCGTGCGGTGATCATCGGGGGTATCGTCCAGGTCTGTACCACGATTGTCGCGATCACCGGCCTTACGCTTGCCTTTGGCATGCCGTTTAACGAGTCGCTGATCTTCGGCTTTATCGTCTCCCTTTCGAGCACGGCAATCGTGATGAAGATCCTCCAGGAGAAAGGCGAGGTCGATACGATCCAGGGAAGGACGCTTCTCGGGATTCTGATCTTCCAGGACCTCGCCATCATCCCCATGATGCTCGTTCTCCCGCTCCTTTCGGGCAGCGGGAGCGGCATCGATCTCTCTTCGGCTCCCTACCAGATCACCAAGGTCGCTGCGATCATCCTTGCGATCATCGTCCTTGGGTACTGGGTCATCCCCCGGGTACTCTTCAAGGTGGCAAAGGAGCGGAGCCGCGAGCTCTTCCTCTTTACCATCGCCGGGATCTGCATTCTCATTGCCTGGCTGACAAACGAGGCCGGGCTGTCGTACACCCTCGGCGCATTCATCGGCGGCCTGATTGTAGGAGAATCCGATTACAATATCGATGCGCTCGGCCATATCATCCCGTTCCGCGACGTCTTTGCCGCCATCTTCTTCCTCTCGATAGGAATGCTCTTAAACACCGTAACAGTGCTCGGGAACTTCGGGTACGTAGCCCTGATCATCGCCATTATCTTTGTTGTCAAGATCGTCACCGGTGCGTTCTCTGCCCGCGTGCTCGGGATGCCGGCCCGGGTCTGCGTCTTCTGCGGCCTTGCGCTCGCCCAGATCGGGGAATTCTCGTTCGTGCTTGCCAAAAGCGGGCTCGATGCAGGGGTTATCCAGACGGGAGCCTACCAGATCTTCATTGCCGGGGCCATCGTCACCATGGCGTGTACCCCGTTTGCCATGAAGGCATCCCCGTGGGTTGTCGAGACGCTCTACCACCTCTTCCCAAAAAGGATAGCTCGGGAGAAGACCCTCCTGACGGACGAACTTTCCCCGGCAGAAGCGCTATCAAACCACATTATCATCGCCGGGTACGGGATTACCGGAAAAAGCGTTGCCCGGGCCGCGACCCTGGCCGGCATCCCCTACCTGGTCATCGAGCTCAACCCGGAGATCATCCGGCAGGAGCGTTCCGCGTACCGCCCGAACTTTATCTTTGGCGATGCGGTAAACGAGGAGGTGCTCGAACATGCCGGCATCAGGACCGCCCGGACCCTCATTGTCGCTGTTTCTGAAGAGGAGGCGATCCCGCGGATCATCCATACCGCCCGGCAGCTCTCCCAAAACGTCCATATCCTTGCCCGGACCCGCCATGTGCGGAATGCCCAGAACCTGCTCGATCTCGGGGCCGACGAGGTGATCTCGGAAGAGTTCGAGTCTGCGCTCGAGATCTTCACCCGCGCCCTCAAACGCTACCAGATCCCGGAGGAGGAGGTAGTACGGATCATCGAACGGTCAAAGCGCCTGGGTAACGCCCTCTTTACCCGGTGTGCCGACACCGACCAGCACAAGAAGATCCAGAACTTCGAGACCCTCTTTAAGGCCACCCATGTCCACACGGTCCGGGTAGAACCGGGCTCCGAAGTGGAAGGAAAGACCATTGCCGATCTCCGGCTCAAAGAGCAGTATGGCATCCGCGAGTTCGGGTTCCGCCGGGGTTCCATGAAGTTTACCGAGCCGGATTCGACGGTCGAGCTCCGGGCCGGGGACACGCTCGTCTTCTTTATCACGGACGAGAAAGCGGGAAAGATCATCCCGCTCTTTTCGGCAAAGAACGCATAATAAAAAAACGGGGATCCTTCCCCGGATCGTTTTTATGGGCGCCCGGGCTCCGGGGGATTTTTCGGGATATGCAGGGTAAACGTACTGCCCGTACCCACCGTACTTTCTACCGTGATCTCCCCGCCGTGGGCATCGATGATCTTCTTTGCAATGGCAAGCGAGAGGCCGATCCGGTCGAACTTGCGGGAGAGCTGGCCGGCATCGGGCAGCTGGAAGGGTTCGAAGATCGATTCCTGCGCATCGGCCGGGATCCCTTCGCCGTTATCGCTGACAGAAATGTGCCAGAAGGTATCTGTGCTGTCCGTGCGCCAGGAGATGCCGATCTGGCGGGGCGGAACCGAGTACCGGATGGCATTCGAGATCACCGAATCGAGCACGATAAAGAGCCGCGGTGCATCCGCCCGGACAACCACATCGTCCGGCACGCTCACGTCGATTGCGGCCTGTGCGGCATACCCGCTCGTCTCGATAACCGATCGGACGAGGCCGGCAAGCGGGACCGGGGCAAAGGTGAGCTGGATCTTTCCCGAATCGAGGACGGAGAGGTCGAGCATCCGGTTGATGATCTGGCGCTCCCGGTCGGCGCTCGTCAGGCACCGTTCGAGGACCTTCCGGGCCTCGTCCGAGATCCCCCAGTCCTTGGGATCGGCAAGGAGGAGGTCGAGGTACCCGATGATGGGCTGGAGGGGGGTCCTGAGTTCGTGGGCAACGGTGGCGAGGATCCCCCGGCGGCGTTCGTTGTCCAGTTCGATCTTTGCTTCGAGGCGCTGCTTCTCGGAGGTGTCCAGCACATTGATGAGGGTTGCCGGCTGGCCGAGATGCGTTATCGGGGTGGTGGTGATCTCTGTCCGGCACGCTTCCCCGGAGGCGGTCTGGAACGAGAGCACGCTCACCACCGACCCCGCGTGCTGCTTCTCCCAGGCATCCAGGTGTTCCCGGCAGGTCAGGCGCTCGTGCCCGGCAACGAACCCGCAGAACTCCTTTCCCTGGATCTCCCGCTGGGGAACGCCCACGAACCGGCCAAATGCCGGGTTCACGTACCGGATCAGCCCTTTCTGGACGATCAGGATCCCCACCGGCGAGTTCTCGGTGAGCTGGCGGTACCGGGTCATGCTCTCGTTGACCGATTTTTCCGCAAGTTTTCTCGAATTGATGTTGACTGCCGTGCAGCTCGTCGTGGTTTTATCGAGCGGGCTCCAGGAGAGGCTCACCCAGCAGGGGGCCCCGCTGCGGGTCTTGAGCCGGGTCTCGAAGTCGCTGCTCACCGGTTCCTTTGCGATCCTATCCTGAAACCGTTCCACTTCCCCGGGGGAAAAGAGGATATCGGAGAATGTCATGGACAGGAGTTCCTCGTCGGAGAACTGGAGCATGCCGGCAAATTTCGGGTTGTACCGCCGGATCGTGCCGCCCGCGCCGTCGAACATGACGATCCCGAGCTGGGAGTATTCAAAGACCGTGCGGTACTGCTCTTTTTCCCGGTTGATCCGCCCGAGCTGGATCGCGATGATGACCGTTATCCCGACAAAGATCACCGCCTGGACGGTGACTTCGAGCAGCTTTGCCACATCCGGGAAATAATAAAAGTAACCGGCTATCTCGTAGGCACAGGCGCAGATCCCCGAGACTACCATTCCCCGGCGGGGATAGGCATAGACCGCGTAGATGAGGGGGATATAGTAGAGCTGGGCGACCAGGTTGTCGAGACCCAGCGGGAACGCTGCTATGGCCGAGCAGGTGACAAGAACAACGAAAAGGGCGATCAGGCTCCCGCGCACCAGGTTATCCCGGTCCGGAGTACCCGTCCTCTGGCGGGGAGTATGATCGGCCATTGACAGTCCTGCTTTTGCACCTGTTCTTATATATTGGTTCCCAAATATCACGGCCGGGCCGGGATGCCGGACCCCCCGGCCCTTACGGCGGGATATAATACTAAAAAAGGAATACAAAGATGATCTGTATGCGTCCGGTTGTGATCGTGAACGTGGCAATGAGCGCAGACGGCAAACTCTCGACCCGGGAACGCCGGCAGGTTAAGATCTCCGGGAAAGACGATTTTTCCCGCGTGGACCGGCTCAAGGCGGGCTGCGATGCCGTGATGGTCGGGATCGGCACGGTGCTTGCCGACGACCCCTCGCTCACCATAAAAAGCCCGGACCTCAAAAAGGAACGCCTGGACAGCGGCCGCCCGGAGCACCCGGTCCGGGTGGTGATCGACAGCAGGGCACGGACCCCTCCCGGGGCTTCGATCTTACATAAGGGCGACGGGCAGCGGGTGATCGCGGTCTCTGCCCGGGCAGACCCGGGGCGTGTCGAGGCCCTCAGGACAACGGCAACGGTCATTGTTGCCGGGGAAGACGAGGTGGACCTCTGCCGGGTCATGGACGAGCTCGGGAAGATGGGGATCCGGCGCCTGGTAGCGGAGGGCGGCGGAACGCTGATCGCCGGCCTGGTCCGGGCGGGCCTCGTCGACGAGCTCTATACCTACGTGGGAAGCATCGTGATCGGCGGGAAAGATGCCCCGACCCCGGCAGACGGCCCGGGCTGGACAAAAGAGACCGAGTTTGCCCGGCTCGCCCTTGCCGAAGTTACCCGGATCGACGACGGCGTTCTCCTCCACTGGACAATAAAAACGGCATAAACCGGTTTACTCCCCCGTTTTTCCCGGTGCCAAGCCTCATCACGGTCTAATGAAAACTCTCTTTTACGTATATTGCGATCATTGTCCTTGCCGCCGTTTTTCTCCTGATTGCCGTGCGGCAGGTCGGACGGTTCACCGTTAAGATCTGGCAGGTCATGCTCGGGGGAGCAGTAGCGGTCCTCCTCCTTGGCCAGATCGCCCCCGCCGATGCCCTTGCGGCGATAAACATCGGCGTGATGATCTTCTTGTTCGGGATGTTTATCGTGGGAGAAGCTCTCTGTAAGAGCGGGTACCTCGACGCACTCTCCCGCCGGTTCTTCCGACACGCCCGCACCCCCGACGGGCTCCTCTTTCTCGTGATCTTCGGGTTCGGGGTACTCTCGGCACTCCTCATGAACGATACGCTCGCGATAATCGGGACGCCGCTCGTGCTCGGGCTTGCGGCACGCTCCCGGCTCCCGGCAAAGATGCTGCTCTTTGCGCTTGCCTTTGCCATCACGACCGGGAGCGTGGCAAGCCCGATCGGGAACCCCCAGAACCTGCTCGTTGCAACGGAGAGCGGGATGACCGCACCGTTTGTCACCTTTGCGTACTGGCTGCTCCTCCCGACCCTGGCAAGCCTTGCCGCCGCGTGGCTGGTGCTCCGCTGGTATTACCATAAGGAAGTTTCCCGGGCAGTTCCTGCCGCCGGCGACCCGGCACCGGTCGCCGTTCCCGACCCGGCGCTCACCCGGATCGTGAAATGCTCGCTTGCGATCATCCTCGTCCTTGCCGGGGCAAACATAGCAGCATCGCTTTTGACCGGCGGCATCGTGGTCCCGCTGCCCCTGATCGGGCTTGCCGCCGCACTCCCGATCCTCATCTTCTCGTGCGAGCGGGTATCTGTCCTCAAGGCCATCGACTGGTGCACGCTCGTCTTCTTTGCGGCAATGTTTGTCTTAATGGCCGCCGTCTGGCAGACCGGCTTTTTCCAGTCGGTTACCGGTGCCGGGGCGGTCGCCTCGGTCCCTGCGATCCTCGGAATGAGCGTTATTATCAGCCAGTTCATCTCGAACGTGCCCTTTGTCGCACTCTTCCAGCCGCTCATCCTTGCGGCCGGCGGAACGACCGCACAGCTCATGGCCCTTGCCGCCGGGAGCACGATCGCGGGGAACCTTACGATCCTCGGCGCGGCAAGCAACGTGATCATCATCCAACAGGCCGAGGCCCGGGGGGAGACCCTGACATTCTGGGAGTTTGCGAAGATCGGCGTGCCGCTGACCATAATCCAGGTCGGGATCTATGCGGTGTGGTTGTGGGTGATCTGATGAGCGTGTTTTTCTGTGCGTTGCAACAAAGACGAATCGTTCCGGCGGGATCAGCGCTACAAGGTTAGTAGAGATTTGCGATGAGTATTCGTGAGGTATTTTAAGAGAGATGACACGGTAATTTTATTACCAATAATCGGGTTGAATCTCAACTGTTTGTGCAGGCCATTTGATAAGTTCTAGAGCCGAAAAATTCGGCCGGAAGGAGAAATATTTCTCACAATTCTCAACCGTTGCGGTCGTGACAGTGATCTTGTCGAAAGCATTATCATAGACTATGAGATCTCCCATATGGCGAACATTGAAAAACGACGGAAAGTAAAACAGAAACTTGCACTTTTCCATACATATATCAAAACGGTAAGGACAGTTTCCGCAGAACCATAATCATTTGAAGGGAAAACCCGATGCACTGGCTCATAGAGGTGTCAATCGATGAAAAGAATCCGTGAATACAAAAAACACATTAATGTGTTCACAAAGACATTAGGCCCGGTTGACATAGCCCGTTTTATCCAAGGCTATGAAACCGACAGCGAAGAATATACCAAAAAGCGTTATGAATAACTGCCCGATAATATCAATAATGTGAAAAGGAGCCTGATCGAACGGCAGAAAAAACGCAACACAACGACGCAGATCTGATGAAGCGACCCCTCATTAGGAGGGGGCTGAAACTATTGAACTGCACTTAAGTGCGCTCGAGCAGAGTTGATGCAAAAGTCCTTGAAACGGTAAATTTCTTTGGCGCACAGCTCCGGAAGAACGGAGTCCGCATCAACAATCTTATTCTGTTTGGTTCATCGGGCACGGGCACTGCAACAATCGGAAGCGATATCGATATCGCCATAATCTCCGATGATTTCAACAATCGGGATATTTTTGACCGGGCACTTCTCACAAAAGATGATGAGATGCATACCGTAAAAAAATTCAAAGTGCCCCTTGATGTAATCACGTTAACCCCGGAAGAATACCGGGATCAAAAATCCCTGATTGCAGGCACGATCCGGAAGGGGATTGCCCTCCCAACGCTATCTTTGGCATGAAAACCATTCACGAAAGTCATACAGAAGATATGCAGGAAATACAATCCCTTATGATACTCTCCGAAACGTCCCTGCGCCAGTTTCTGGATGAAGAACCGGATCTCTATTCCATCAGCGATGCAAAGGTAGTCCTGCTGAAATAAACCTGCAAAATAAAAAAAAAAAGAAAACGGATTTTATTCCTTCTTGAGCTTGATATCGATGCCGTACTTCGCGGCGTTCTTATCCGCAATCGCCTGGATTGCTGCGATCTCGGCGTCCTGCCTCTTGGGCTTGAAGAGGTGGCGGAAGCGCTTCTGGGTCTTTAGGTATTCCTCGACCGGCTTTCTTACAACCTTCTTTGCCTTCGTGACCTCGCCGTCAACCATCTCGTAGTTGACCCAGAGGCCGGTCTCGATGGCGAGCTTTGCAATCGCCATCGTCTGTTCGCCCTCGAATCCCCAGCCGGTGCAGCAGGGCACGTGGATCTGGACGTAGGTGGGGCCGACGGTGTTGATCGCTTTTTCCACCTTCTGGATAAGGTCGTTCGGGTAGGCAATCGACGCGGTCGCCACATACGGGGCGCCGTGGGCCGCAAGGATCGCCGGCATGTCCTTTTTCGGGCGCTTGTTCCCGAAGGACTGCGAGCCGGCCGGGCTTGTCGTGGTGCTCGCATCGTAGGGCGTTGCACCGGACCGCTGGATACCCGTGTTCATGTAGGCCTCGTTATCGTAGCAGATGTAGGTGAGGTCGTGGCCGCGCTCGAACGCGCCGCTGATGCAGAGCATCCCGATATCGAAGGTCGCGCCGTCGCCGGCCATCACGATGACCTTCTCTTTCCTTCCCTGCTTCTTGAGCGATGCCTCGATACCCGATGCAACCGCCGAAGCGTTCTCGAAGAGCGAGTGGATCCACGGAACCTTCCACGCGGTCTCGGGGTAGGGCGTGGAGAAGACCTCCATGCATCCCGTCGATGAGACAACAATGGAATTCGTACCCGCTGCCTTGAGCATCAGCCGGGCCGCAAGTGCTGCCCCGCACCCGCCGCAGGCCCGGTGGCCGCAGTCGAAGAGTTCGCAGGAGTTGTCTGCCATGTTACAGCACCTCCTTACGCAGCCCGATATACTGGCCGCCCTTGCCCTGCTCGGCGAGCGCAACCGCATCGCGGATGTCCTTTTTGCGGACGTCTCTCCCGCCAAGGCCGATAACGTAATCGTACACCGGGATGGTGGAGCCGTAGAGGGCATCCTTTACTTCGAGCGCGGTGGCACCCTTTGCACCCAGCGAGATGTTCTTGTCGAGAACGGCGACGCGCTTTGCGCCTTTCAGGGCCTTTGCCACGTCTTCAGTCGGGAATGGCCGGAAGACCCGGATCTTGAGGAGCCCGACTTTCTTTCCTTCTTTGCGCATCTCGTCGATGGTGTCCTTGACCGTGCCGCAGATGGAGCCCAGTGCAACGATCACGGTCTCTGCGTCCTCAATGTGGTAGCCTTCGACCATTGCGCTGTAGTCCCGGCCAAACATCTTCCCGAACTCGGCGCCGGCGGCCTTAATCACGGACTTCGCATCCTTGAGCGCCTTGTCGGTTTCGTACCGGAATTCAAGGTAATACTCGGGAGTTGCGTACATCCCGAAGCTCATGGGGTCGGCCGCATCGAGGCGCTCCGTTGGCGTAAACTTCGGGAGGTACTTGTCGGCGTCTTCCTGCGTGAGCATATCGACCGGCTCGTAGGTGTGCGAGAGGATGAACCCGTCGAAACAGACCATCGCGGGTAAGAGAACCTTAGCGTTCTCCGCAACCTTGTAGGCGATGTAGTGGAGATCGGTTGCTTCCTGGTTGTCCTCGGCGTAGAACTGGAGCCAGCCGGAGTCGCGCAGGGAGATCGAGTCCTGCTGGTCGTTCCAGATCGAGAGCGGGGCTCCCATTGCACGGTTCGCAATGGTCATGACAATCGGCAGGCGCATCCCGGCAACGTTGAAGCAGACCTCGTACATCAGGGCAAGGCCCTGCGAGGTGGTTGCCGAGTAGGTCCGCGATCCTGCGGCGCTGGCGCCAAGGCAGGCGGAGAGCGCGGAGAACTCGCTCTCGACGGTGATATAGTCTGCGTCGAGCTTCCCGTTTGCCACCATCTCGGCGAGCGCCTCGACGATGTGGGTCTGGGGGGTGATCGGGTACGCGGAGACCACCTGCGGCCGGCAGAGCCGGACCGCTTCGGCGACCGCCATCGAACCTTCGGTAATGCCAAGCATCTATTTCTCCTCCTGTTTCATTGCGATCGCTTTTTTCGGGCACTCCTCCGCGCACATCCCGCAGCCTTTGCAGTACGCATAGTCGGGATCGAAGAAGCCCTCCTTGTCCTCGGTGATGCAGCCCTCGGGGCAGATCACCTGGCAGGTCCCGCACTTGGAGCAGAGGTTGTGGTCGAAGATCGGCTTGAACACCCTCCACGACCCGGTCCTGTTGTCCCGGCCCTTGCCCGGCCGGGCACGGCAGCCGACAGCGAGCGCCATTATGCCGCCGCCCCCTTCACGTGCTCGAACGCCTGGCGGGCTGCCTCGATATTCTTCTCGGCGAGTTCTTTGGGGAACCGGTGCAGGAGCGCATTCTTGAGCGCATCGAACTTGATCTCGCCGGTTGCCGCGGCAAACGCTCCCATCAGGGAAGTATTGGTGATGGGAAGGCCGATGACCTTAAGGGCGATGGAGGTCGCGTCGATGGTGATGAGTTTTACGCCGTCGGGAACCTTATAATCCGGTGCCTTCTCGGTATTGACAATCACGATGCCGCCCTTCTTGACACCGGAAAAAACATTGACGTCCTTGATGAGTGTGCTGTCCTGCACGATGATGTAGTCAGGCTCGTACACCTGGCTGCGAAGCCGGATCTTGCGGTCGTCGAACCGCACGAATGCCTGGACCGGGGCGCCGCGCCGCTCGACCCCAAAGGCCGGGAACGCCTGCGAAAAAACACCGCCTTCAAACGCAGCAACAGCAATAAGTTCCGCAGCGGTGACCGAGCCCTGGCCGCCCCTGCCGTGGATACGAAGTTCTCTCAAAGGAAAAATCCCCTCAGTAATCTTACATGATAAATCGATATAAATCTAGAGATCTACATCGATGCCGAGGATAGTATCCGCCCCGGAAAAGACATCGCGGGCAATGGCCGCAAGTCCGCGGGATGCGCACCATTCGTCATAAACGGCCACATCCTGCCCCAGAAGCGATTCGACTTCGGGTGCAATGGTGGGCGCGAGCGAGCCGGCAAGTGCGACCCGGGCGCGCGGATTGAGCAACCGGAGCGAGGCGCATTCCATGGCCGCGAACATGGCGACGGTCCTTACGCGCAGGTCGCCGTCTTCGGGGAGCGAGTAATTTACTCCTGCCTGCTGGAAGGCATCGTTTGCGGAGCACTCGCCCGCGTCCACCCGGCGGATGGCATCGACATCGAGCGCGCCGTGCCGGGTGCCGGGCGCAAAGATGCAGGCATCGAATGCCCCGACGAGGCGGCCTGCGGTAACCAGCAGGGTCACGGTATTGGAACTTGCATCGGAGACCACGAGATCGTCCCCCAGATCGGTGCTGACCGCAAAGGCGATCCCGATCTTCTCGGGGCTGGACTGGTGGGAGTAGGCCTTGAACCGGGGATCGGTGGGGGAGCCCCGGTGCAGGCCGGGGATCGCGACCGCGGGAAGGCCGCTCTTTTTAATCTCGTCGAAGACTTTTGTCCCCCCGCCGATGTGTTTGCCCGCGCCGTCGCGGCTGACCACGCCCCGGTTGGTAAGCCGGCCGACGGGGGTGATCTTCGAGAAGTTGTCGCCCATCGAGTAGCAGAGCGCGATCCCTTCGATCTTGTCGAGGGGGCAGATCCGTTCGAGGTCTGCAACGCAGAAGTGTGTTGCCTCCTCGCGCGTCATCTTGAACTGGCAGTCTTCGGATGCAAACCGCATCGCGGTCGTGCCGTGGTCAATCCCGATGAACATAGCAGTAATCCTATAGCATGGGTTACATAATAGGTATTGATGTTTGCAGTAGTGACCGGCGGGGCCGGGTTTATCGGCTCCCATCTGGTTGACACGCTCGTTGCACAGGGTAACGAAGTGCTGGTGATCGATTCGCTCTGCGCAGGACGACGGGAATGCATTGCCCGGCACATCGACACGGGCGTGGCCCGGCTGGTACAGGCGGATCTGCTGGACGATGGCTGGCAGGAACATATCAGGGGAGCGGACCGGGTCTTCCACCTTGCCGCCGACCCGGACGTCCGGCAGAGCGCGATCGACCCCGAACCGACGATGCAGAACAATATCATGGCCACGTACCGCGTGCTCGAAGCAATGCGCAAATACGAGGTCCCGGAGATCGTGTTTACCTCGACCTCCACGGTCTACGGCGAGGCAACGGTCATCCCTACTCCTGAAGACTATGCCCCCCTCCTGCCGGTCTCGGTGTACGGGGCGAGCAAGCTTGCCTGCGAAGCGCTGATCTCCTCGTACTGCTATTCGTTTGGCATGAAGGCATGGATCTACCGGTTTGCCAATATCGTGGGCGAACGCAGCGGCCACGGCGTTATTACGGACTTCATCAGGAAACTCAAAGAGAACCCTGCCGAACTCGAGATCCTCGGGGACGGGAAGCAGGTCAAGTCCTATCTCGAAGTCCACGAGTGCGTTGCCGCCATGCTCTTTGCCCTGCGCACCAGGGAGACCGTCAATATATTCAATATCGGCTCCGAGGACTGGATCGATGTAACGAGCATTGCGGAGATCGTTGCAGAGGAGATGCACCTGCCCGATGTAAAGTTCCGGTTCACCGGCGGCGAGCGGGGATGGGTGGGCGATGTCCCGAAAATGCAGCTCTCCATCGACCGGATCAAGGGCAAACGCTGGAAGCCGCAGCTCGGGTCGCGCGAGAGCGTGCGGCTCGCGGTCCGCGACCTGCTTACGTCCTAAAGTGAGGGGATCGCAACGAAGCCCGCAAAGTGTATCCTCATTCTCGGAGATGGGATGGCCGATGAGCCGATCCCGGCGCTCGGGGGAAAGACCCCCTTAGAATATGCAAAAACCCCGAACATGGACCGGATGGCCCGTGAAGGAGCGTGCGGTCTCCTGCACACGGTTCCCGACCGGTTCGAGCCGGGGAGCGATATCGCGAACATGTCCATCCTCGGGTATGCCCCGGAGAAGTACTATACGGGCAGGGGCCCGCTCGAAGCAATGAGCATGGGCGTAGATCTTGCTCCCTCCGATGTTGCCTACCGCTGCAACCTCGTGACCGTGAAAGACGGTGTCATGGCGGACTTTTCCGCCGGCCATATCACGAGCGCCGAAGGGGCGGCTCTCCTCTCTTCGCTTGCCCCGCATGTCCCGAAGGTGGCCGTGAAGGCGGGCGTCAGTTACCGCAACCTCCTTGTTGTCCCGCACGGGTCGGCGGCGGATTCGACCGCTCCGCACGATATTGTCGGCCAGAAGATTGCAGACCACCTTCCCCGGAATGGCGATGCGGATCTCCTCCTCGCCTGCATTGAGAAGAGCCGGGAGATATTCCGCGACCACCCGGTGAATGCGGCCCGCAGGAAGGCAGGAAAACCCGAGGTCACGCAGATCTGGCCGTGGAGCGGTGGCAGGCGTCCCGCATTCCCGCTCTTTGCCGACAAGTACCACAAAAAAGGCGGAATGATCTCGGCAGTCGATCTCTTAAACGGCATCGCCCGGTGCGCCGGCATGGAGGTCATCACGGTGCCCGGGGCAACGGGATATTTCGACACGGATTATATGGCCAAGGCCCGGTACGCGCTCGATGCGATCAGACACCTTGATTTCGTGTATATCCACATCGAGGCCCCGGACGAGGCCGGGCACCTCGGCAGTATCGAGGAGAAGGTTCGGGCGATAGAGAATGTCGATCGCGTGGTGGGAAAAGTCCGTGAGGAGTTCGACGGGATCGTGGCGGTGCTGCCCGATCACCCGACGCCGATCCGGATTAAGACCCATGCCCGCGACCCGGTGCCGTTTGTCGTGACCGGCAAAGAGACCGACGGGTGCATGCATTACTCCGAGAAGGAGGCACGGTCGGGGATGTTCGGGACAAAAGAGGCAACGGACTTCCTGTCGTTCCTCTTTTCCTGAATTATTTTGTTTTCAAAAGAACGATGCGGCATCAGTCCCCTGCATCATCACGGTTTCAGTGGGGGTAACTTTCATCATCTGCCGCACCCTGTATACCGTTTCATTTTTTCGGGATATAACTTTGGCCGCCCCTGCATATCAGAGAAATTATCTGGTGCAACGTTGATGGAGTACTCATACCATGAAAAAGAACCTGCTGATGTGGGACGAATCGCTCTTCCGGGACCCGGAAGTCTTCGAGATCGACTATATCCCAGAGCAGTTCGAGTTTCGTGACACGCAGATGCAGGAACTCGCGTTCCAGATCCGGCCCGGGCTCCGGGGCGGCCGCCCCTTGAATACGATCTGCAAGGGCCTGCCCGGCTCCGGTAAGACCACCAGTATCAAAAAGCTCTTTTTGGAAGTCGAGGAGACCACGAAAAAACTGGTGCCGGTCCACATCAACTGCCAGATCGACAATACCAAGTTTGCCATCCTCTCCCAGATCTACCGCAAGCTCTCCGGTCATCTGCCGCCCGCATCGGGCACCTCCTTTAAGCAGGTCTTCGACGCCGTTGCCCGCATGCTCTTAAAAGACGAGTGCGTGCTCCTCGTTGCCCTCGACGATGCCAACTATCTCCTGTACGAGAACGAGCTCAACAAGGTGCTCTACACGCTGCTGCGTGCCCACGAGACCTACGAGGGCCTCCGGATCGGCGTTATCGTGATCATCAGCGATCCGGATGTCGACCTTTCGCGGGAGATCGATGCCCGGGTCTCCTCGGTCTTCCGCCCCACCGAGATCTACTTCCCGCCCTACGGGAACGCGGAGGTGCACGAGATCATGAAGGCCCGGGTGATGCAGGGGTTCTTTAACAATGTCATCAGCGACGAGATGCTCAACCTTGTCGTGGAGCAGACCTTAAAGAGCGGCGACCTGCGGGTGGGAATCGATCTCCTGAAGCGTGCCGCACTCAATGCCGAGCGTGCCACCCGGCGCAGTATCGAACGGGCGGATATCTGCGGGGCGTACGAGGTCTCGAAATACCTTCACCTGGAGTACACGATAAAGACCCTCAAGGACGAGGAGAAGAAGATCCTCGCGGGTCTTGCCCGGGCGAGCACGTCGGAGGGCGGGATGAATGCCGGCGAGGTCTATAAGACCATAAAAGAGACCGTTCCCGTGGGATACACCCGGTTCTACGAGATCATAAAAAAGATGGATGCAATGAGGCTCGTGAACCTCCAGTACCGGGAAGGCAAGGGCCGGACCCGGGTAATAACCCTCCGCTACGAGCCGGAAAAAGTGCTCGGCTGCCTTTCATAAGGGCGGGGAAATATTTTCAAAAATCTTATCTGTTCAGGAACCCTCTTCTTATGAGACAGGGGTTTTTCTATGTTAAGTGTTAACGAACTGGCACTTGAAATATTCGACAACCTCGCCGATCTGGCCGAGGAGTTTAATGCTGCTTATCACGAACTGGACAACGGCGCACGGATCGTCGACTGCGGGGTAAGCACGAGGGGTGGATACGCAGCAGGCAGGGCTTTTACCGAGATCTGCATGGGCGGTCTTGGCGAAGTGAACTTCCGGATGGGCGAGATCAAGGGGATCCCCCAGCCGTTCATCGACGTCAACACCGATTTCCCGTCGATTGCCTGCCTCGGGGCCCAGAAGGCCGGCTGGACGGTAAAGGTAGGGAACTATTTTGCCATGGGAAGCGGCCCGGCACGGGCGCTCTCGCTCAAGCCCAAGCACACCTTTGAAGTGATCGACTACGAGGACGATTACGACTGCGCCGTGATCTGCCTTGAGTCCGACCACCTGCCCAATGGCGAGGTCATGGCAAAGATCGCCGAGGAGTGCCATGTGGACGTTGCAAACACCTGCGCAGTCGTTGCGCCGACCTCCTCGATTGTCGGTTCGATCCAGGTTTCGGGGCGCTGCGTGGAGACGGCGATCTACAAGTTAAACGAGCTCGGCTTTGACACCCGGAAGATCATGTCCGCGATAGGCACTGCCCCGATCCCGCCGGTACGGGGAGCCAAGCGTGCGATGGGTGTGACAAACGACGCAACCATCTACCACGGCCAGATCCAGCTCACGATGAATGCACCCGAGATCAAGGATTATCTCGAAAAGATCCCGAGCTGCAAGTCCAATGGCTACGGCAAGCCGTTCAACGAGATCTTCAAGGAAGCAGGGTACGACTTCTACAAGATCGATACCTCGCTCTTCTCGCCGGCCGAGGTCATCATCAACGAGCTCTCGGACGGCAGCGTGTATCACGTCGGTGCAGTCAACAACGACGTGACCCTGAAGTCCTTCGGGCTCCAGTAATTTTTTTTTATTTTCATCGCCCGTCCTGCACGGTATTTTTTAGTCCTGTCCGGCAAGTTTTATCCGTTCCCGCAAGGATTCTCCAGGGAACTCTGGTTTTTCAGGATATCCCCCGGATACAACCGGGGGGAAATGGCTTTTTTTAAAGGGATAAAAACAGGAGAAGTTACCGGTACTTCTCATCGAGCCGGATAAGGTTCTCCCGGCCCTTTTTTACCTTCACGATAATCCCCCTCTGGTGGAGATCGTGTAAGGCTGAACTTAAGGTGGACTTGGGGATGCCAAGGGTTCTTCCCAGTTCTGACTGGAACTGCTCCCCGCCACCGGCCTTAAGCTGCCTGAGGATTTTTTCATCAAGGCCAATCCTGTCTGCATCCGACAGGGATACCGGGGGATCATCCGGTTCTTCCAGGGGCTCTGACGGCACTGCTGCCGGGTCCGGCTCCGGTTTTTTTCTCCGGTAGAACAGCAGTCCCGCCGCCGCAACAATAATGATGATCCCTGCAACCACGACAGGGAGGAGGGGGAACCCGCTTTTTTCAAGGACAACGGACGGTTTCCCGGTGTCAAAGGATCGCAATCCGTACCAGGCAAGCGAGGCGCTGTCTTCCTGGTCCGGATCTGGTTCCGCGGAGACCAGCGAATATCCTGCGGGGTACCGTATGACAAGGACGGTGTCCTTTGAGAGGTACAGGCCACCGGCAAAGGCATCCCCGGTGGTCAGCGTGGTACCGGAAGATACGGAAAAGTTGGTCCAGGCAAACGAGATGGAGATTATACCGAATTTGCCGGTCGGCGTTGTCTGGGTAATTGCGGTGCCGGAGAAGTTCCCGACCGACATCTGTCGGGATGTGGCGGATGCGGCCTGCGCCGCCGAGCTCTGCATGAGGGTTTCGATCTGGGGGAGGTATACGGAATCGAGCGTTGCGGCGTACTGTTCGAATGCCGCGGTATCGCTGTCGGTGGACAGGGGCGTCCGGTACTCCACGTTCCAGAGCGCCGTACCGCTGTCCTGGAGCTGTATCGTATAGGTGGTGGAATAGTCCTGGAGCCCCGCGGCGCAAACCGCCGGAACGGTAAGGCACACTGCGAGAACGAAGAGAACAAAAAAACATCTGCGGTCGGTTGTTCTCATGGGGCACGCCTTCTGATCATCATGGTATCCCGCTGATAAATACGCTTTTTATCGTTGATCCGATCCCGCGTACACGGGGGAAGGTCACCTGCCGTGCGGGCGCCCGTTTCCATTGTCCGTGGCCTCCGGATTCACGTGTGTGTTCCCATTTCCCTGCCCGTTACCCTGATTAGTCTCCCTGGTTCCGACTGTATCCGGGCTGCCCTTGTCGGTCCCTCCCGCAGTGCCGGACTGGCTCTGGTCGTTAGTGTCCCCCCCGCGATTTCCCGGGGAGATCTGGCCGGTCCCGTCCGCAGACTGCGCGCTCTGGTTTCCCTCACCGGGCTGCCCCGGGGACCTGCCGGTATCGGGAGACACAATACCCTTTGCGGTTCCGTTCCCCGTGGGATCCTGCTGCCCGCGGACCGGGAGTTTTGACGGGACAAGCGACCCTGTTCCCGTTGTATTGGCACCCGGGTAACCGGCGGTATCCCCGGACCAGGTACGTTCCCGGATCTTCTCTTCGAACCGCAGCTGCCGTTCGAGGCTGTTGTTGTATGCCCGCACAAGGCCGGTGTTGTTGGGATACTCCTGCATGAGGTACCTGAACGTCTCCTGGTGACGGTTGAGGTTCTCCAGGGCGAGCATCAGCCCGGTCCCGTTGTTCTGCGGCTGCCAGGTACTTCCGTTTGGGGCAGTTGTGTCCGGCCCATCCCGGTTCGTAATGGTAGTTATGGTTTCTTCGGACTGGTTGACCTTCTGCCAGTACTGATCGAGGGTCCGGTTTACCGCATCGGTCTGGTTTGCGGCAAGGGCGCCCTGCAGTTCTGCAAGCCGGAGATCTGTCCGGTTGATCTCTTTTTCGAGTTTTTCGGTCTGGTTTGGCGTGAACGATTCATCGAAGTTTTCCAGTGCGATCTTAAAGCCGTAGAGCGGGCTTGTCGGACCGATTGCATCCGTGGAAGGTGCCAGTACGGTTCCTGCCGGAAGAGCCGCCGGCGTCAGGTTTCCGGCAGCCGCTGCAAGCCCGGGAATACAAAGGATCCCCAGTATCGCAAGGATCACCACTATGAAAGACTGGTGTTTCATGGTTTTTCAGTCCCTGTGCAGTGCAGGTTGTTGTGTATACTACTCTGATTCGGGGACACATAAGTCTCCTTACCGTTCGGAAACCGGGATTTTGTCCTCATGGTTTCCCTTATGCGGGCAATCGTTCCAAAGGGTTCTGGCTGTCGATCCGGGCAATAATATTCGCGGAAAAACCCCGGGACGCCGGATTGGGAGGAACGGCAGAGGGCCCAGTCTCTCCCGTGCCGATGCACGGCCATCAGGTGCATATGAAAAATGCAGCCGGTTTTGCCCGGGGGTGTTTTTGTCCGTCCGGTTCTGCATTTCCCGGATACTGCATACTCCGAGCGAATCGGGGAGGGCAGACGGTTTGAATAATTCATTATTTATACAGAGTTTTATAATGCGGTCTTGTCCATATACAATCGTACTGTATTCCGGCAGAGGGTATCCGGGCCGTCAGGTATCCCGGGTAATCACCAGCAGTATCCGGAACGGTAGGAGCGAGATCCTATGGAAATAAACAAAGTCCCCGAAAAAATCCTGCCCGATATCAGTATGTCTCTTGTCCTGGTCTTCCTTGGCATGTTTGCTATCACCGGTGCATTTGAACTGGCACGGTATTTCTTTCTCCCTCATGCATGGGACGGGGAACCACTGGTTCTCACGGTTATCCTGGCAAGTGCAGGTGCGGTCATCATTGCATATTTTCCCCTCAAATCGCTCAGGGCTGCAGAAGCCCGGCTGGATACCCTCCTTGAGGGCTCACCCGTACCGCAGTTTATCATCGATGCCGATCACCGTGTCGTTTCCTGGAACCGGAGCCTGGAACTCCTCAGCGGGATTACGGCAGCGGAGATGGTAGGGACCCGGGGACCCTGGCGGGCATTTTACCCGGAAAAACGGTCCACCCTGGCAGACATCCTCGTCGATGAAGACCTTGCAACCCTGCCGGAGCGGTACGAGAGTGCCATCATCAAATCCGAAACTCTCGAAGGGGCGTATGAATCCCTTGATTACTTCCCGAACGCAGGGAAACATGGCGCATGGTTCTTTTTTACTGCGGTTCCTGTTCGGGATAAACAGGGTACGATTATCGGAGCCGTGGAATCGTTTGTCGATCTTACGGAACGCAAACAGTTTGAAAAGGAACTCCAGAAAAACCGGATCCTGCTGGATGATTCACTGGATCTGGCAAAGATGGCGTACTGGGATTTTGACCAGGATTCCGGGAAGTTCGTCTTCAATGACCGGTTTTATTCCCTGTATGGAACATCGGCCGAACGCGAGGGGGGCTACAAGATATCCACCGATGAATATATCCGGAATTTCATTTACACTGACGATCAGGAATACCTACGGTCCGTCATTGAAAAAGCAACCGCTTTGCGGGAGCCTGAAACCATATCCGAACAGGAACACCGGATCCTCCGCAGGGACGGGGAAGTGCGGTATATCAATGCGCGGGTACATATAATCCGTGACGACGACGGCCATATTATCCGGTCAAATGGCGTAAACCAGGATATCACCGAACGCAGGAAGGCCGAACTTGCCCTTAAAGAGAGTAATGCGCGGTTCCTTTCCTTTATCAAGGAAGCAGCAATGCGGCTGAAAAATCCCCTTGAGGTTGTGGAAACAAACCTTGGTTCGGTTATCGGCGATATCGACAACGGCGAAGCGGTCTGCGGGGATACGCTCCTCCTGCTGAAGATTCAGGTAAAGAACCTCGCGCAGATCCGGGAGAATATCATCGAACTCAATAAGGCAATCGTCGGGCATGCGGAAGGATTTTCCGAAGCATCGAAAAAGTTCCTGACGGAATAAGGGAGGACTGGTGCCCGGTGATATTCCCGTTTGAACCAAAAGAGGAGTCCCTGTACCTGATCATGGCCTCCGCTGCCCGGTTAAAAGAGGAGAATATGGCCCTGATCCGGTTGCTGCTCTCAAAGGACTATTACGTCCTTGTCGTTACCGCAAACCAGCCCTATGATATCCTCAAAAAGAGTTACGAGAAGGCGGGGATTCCCCTCGACAGGATCTTTTTTGTCGATACGGTCACAAAATACGCGCTGGGAAAAGACCACGAGCAGGTACCCAATTGTCGGTTCATCTCGAACCCTTCCGATTTAACCGATCTTGGCATCGCTGTCACGGCAATCCTGGGAGAAAACAAGGAGAAAAAAATCTCCCTGTTATTCGATTCGGTAAACGCGATGCTGATCTATATCTCGTCCCAGAATATCACCCGGTTTATCCATTTTGTTACCAACAAGCTGCGGCTGATGAATTTTTCCGGGATCTTCCTTGCCGTGGAGAAAGGGCTCGATCCCGACCTGCTTATTCACCTGACCACGTTTGTGGATCAGGTCATCGATCTGGATAAATCCCAATAACCGATCTCTTTTCGGGATTTTCCATTGATACGCCCGTCACCACAGCACATGGAATCCCGGGAATTCACCGGTACCGGTCCCCGGCGTGATCATGAGGTCGTCGACCCGTATCACCGGATGCCCCACCGCCCGGACCCGGCTGGTGAACTCAGTGAGCGCTGCCTCCGGGCCCTCGGCAACCATGTGGACCGATCCGTCCGGCATATTCTGTACCATACCGTGCAACCCGAGGCTGTGGGCGCAGATCTCAACGAAATGCCGGTACCCGACTCCCTGTACTTTTCCGGTTGCCACTGCGGTAACCCTCATCATTCCTATGAAACTGGGAGATTTTGTTTTTTAAATGCCGCGGTTTTATCCGGTGCCGGGTATTCCCCGGGATAACCGCCCGTGGGGTGAGGCGGGGCTGGAAGATTCCGGAAATAACTAAAAAATGGGGAAACCTGATGGCACTCTGCACCGTTACGGTTTGTTGTCCCGCCGCAGCAGGAGGAACGGTACCAGCAGGATGACGGCAAAGATGATCCAGAAGTTCCCGAAAATATAGAGCAGCGTTTCCCGGTTCTGGTCGTAGAACCGGAGATCGAACGAGAGCGTCTTGTTCCAGGTCACCCGGGTGGTATTGTCCGCAAACCGGGTTACGTTTGCTCCCTGGCTGATCCCCGCAAGAAGCGGGTTTTCCACCGAGAGGTTTGCCGGCAGGTTTACCGTGACATGGTACTGCGAGGGAAAACTCTCCTGCAGGTGGCTGTCCTTTACGGGAGCGGTATAGTTGACGGTATAGTTCCCGTTCGGGAAGGTGATAACAGACGGGGCGCTCCAGATCCTGGTCCAGTTGAAATCCACCGGCGTCCTGTTCTCTGCGGTGACGTTGACATTGGTGATATCGATGGGGATATTCTCCCCCATGATCCCCGTGTCGGCGAACATATACTTCGACACACCGGTGATATCGACCGATGCGGTATACAACGTACCGTTGGGCAGCACTTCATATGTAGCGTTGAGCGCTCCGGCAGCCGGAACGAACAGGGCGGCTACAAGTGCAATGCAGAGAGCAGCGAGGGCAAATCTGCATCGATCTCGGTCGGGGGTTCGCATTGTTTGATCACCGTATCCGGGTCTTTTAAGAGGTGGCCGGTTACCACGCAGACGATCTTCTCGTCAGGATCGAGCACGCCCATCTCGGCGAGCTTGCGGATGCCTGCCACCGATGCGGCCGATGCCGGCTCGACACCGATACCCTCTTTTCGGGCAAGGTCCCGCTGCATGGCAAGGATCTCCTCGTCGGTCACCGATTCGGCGGTTCCGCCGGTCTTACGGATTGCAACAAGGGCTTTCTCTGCATTTACCGGCGCTCCGATGCGGATGGCCGATGCCAGTGTCTCGGGGTTCATGTCCGGTACGACCTCGGGCAGATTGCCTTTGATGGCCCGGACCACCGGGCTTGAGCCGGCTGCCTGGATGCCGGTCATCTTCGGCAGCGTGTTGATAAAGCCCAGTGCTTCGAGTTCGAGCAGCCCCTTGTAGACCGCGGAGATGTTCCCCGCATTGCCCACCGGAAGCACGAACCGATCGGGCACGCAGCCCAGCTGGTCGACGGCTTCAAAGCCAATCGTCTTCTGGCCTTCGAGCCGGTAGGGGTTGATCGAGTTTAAGAGATAGAGCCCGTGCGTCAGGCAGAGCTCGTGGACCATTTCGAGCGCCCGGTCGAAGTTGCCGCGGATGGAGATGACCCGTGCGCCGTGCATCAGCGCCTGTGCGATCTTTCCGACTGCCACATGGCCTGCCGGCAGGAGGACGACTGCCGGTATCCCGGCCTTTGCCGCGTACACTGCAAGGCTTGCTGAGGTGTTTCCCGTGCTTGCACACGCAACGCTCTTCTTTTTGAGCTGAATGGCCATCGATACGCCGACAGTCATTCCCCGGTCCTTGAACGAGCCGGACGGGTTCATGCCCTCGTGCTTGGCGTAGAGGTTTTTCAGGCCCATCTCTTTTCCAAGGCGTTCCAGGTGATAAAGCGGGGTGCCCCCTTCGTGCAGGGAGACCGGCTCAATGTGGACCGGCAGCAGTTCTTTGTATCTCCACACCGAGAGCGGGCGGGCGTTCCAGGTCGAACGCTTTACGTTGATCTCATCGAGAGGATATTTCACGGCCAGCAGGTGGTCGCATTTTTTACAGTTATAGATGATCTCGTCTGCGGGGTAAGTCTCGCCGCAGTGGACGCATACGAGATGGTACATGGTCACGTATTGGTTTTCCGGCTACATATAGGCGCACGTTATCGGGAGTCCGGCCCGTGCTGCCCTCTCATGAGGGAGACATACAGGGCATCCTTTCGGTCGTCGTTTACCGGGAACTCCTGCCGCACGGTCTCTGCAAAGGCGGGGTCGATATCGTAGAAAAGGAGTTCTTCCCCCGGCCCGGCCCGGGCAATGATAGTCCCGTGCGGATCGGCGGTCATGGACGAACCGCTGTACCGGTCAACCGGGGTGGTCCCGGTGGTATTAACCCCGACAACGTACATCTGGTTCTCCGCTGCCCGCGACTGGATGAAGAGCTCCCAGTACCGTATCCGGTTCTCCGGCCATGCAGCGGGAACGATCACCGCATGGACTCCCTCGCTCCTGTACAGCCGGAAGAGCTCGGGGAAGCGGAGGTCGTAGCAGATGGCAAGGCCGAACCGGGCTCCGCGTACGGAAAATGTTGCCAGCCCGGTGCCGGGAGAGAATGCCCGGTCCTCGTGGCCTGGCGTGAAGAGATGGATCTTGGAGTACTGTGCGAGGAGTTCTCCCTCACTTCCGATGGCGACAACCGTATTTTTCGGTTTTGGTACAGCCGCTTCGCGGAACGAGCCGATTATGGCGATCGAATAGTTCTTTGCCAGGCGCCGGAGGCCGGTTACCGCGGGGCCGGTGATCTCCTCGCAGTTCTGTGAGGATTTCGGATCCCAGCCGGTAAGGTGCTGTTCGGGAAATGCAACAAGACCGGCCCCTGCCCGGGCAGCCTCCGAAATACGCTGTTCTGCCTGTATCAGGTTTTTTTCCGGGGATTCCCAGACACCAGCGGTCTGGACGCTGCAGCATCGCATTGTTCGGAGATATTCAGGCCTTATTCCTGGATCTTTGATCAACGAACAGGATCACGACCGAACCAAGGACGACAAGGACGATGGCGGTAAATAGTAAAAACGGCGTCAGGGTATGCAGGTACCCGAGGAGCATTGCAGCAATGATAATCCCTGCAGCGATGATACTGCACCCGACAAGCACCAGACAGATTGTTGTAATATCCCATTCAGCCATCAGGAACCTCCCATCAGCGGGAATGCCGTCTTGATCCCCGTGATCACGAACTGCACCGCAATGGCGATAAGCAGCATGCCCAGCAGCCGGTTGATGACCCGGTACTGCCGCTGGCCAACCTTCTTTATAATATAGTCTGCGTTCCGCATCATCAAATAGGTAATCCCCACCGCAACCAGGACCGACGCGAGGATAACCAGCCAGGGGAGGGAAAAGATCCCTGCCGATTCGTTCGAGAGCACGATAACGGTGGTGATGGCACCGGGCCCGGCGATCATCGGGATCGCGAGAGGCATGACTGCCACGTCCTCGCTGTCCTGAGATTCGTATTTTTCGGTTGCCGTCATTTTTGTACGGGACGTCTTTGCGTAGACCATCTCCATACCGATCCCAAAGAGCAGGATCCCGCCGGCAATCCTGAACGCCTCAAGAGAGATCCCGAATACATTGAGAACGATAGTGCCGGCAACACTCACCAGAACAAGGATGATCAGCGCAATCGTACAGGACTCACGGATAATCTGCATCTTTACCGGCGTTTCAAGAGTCGACGTCAGGGAGATGTAGGTAAGCGTTGCCCCGAGGGGATTGACGATAATGAGGATGGATGAAAGGCACAGCAGGGAGAAACTGATCATATCGCCGGCCATGATGAAAAGACGGTGTTAATCGCTAATAGAGATTATGGTAAAAAAAGCGTATTCATTCATACAGCACGGATTCATCGATCCGTGTGTAGGTGAATACTTCCGCGGGTTTGAAATGAATGCCGATCTCGCGTGCAGCACTCTCGGGCGAATCGGAGGCATGGATCACATTCCTGCCGATGTCAATCCCGAGATCGCCGCGAATGGTACCGGGTGCCGCTTCCTGCGGGTTGGTGGCACCGATAACCTTTCTCACGATCGCGACAACGTTCTTTCCTTCCCAGACCATCAGGAAGCACGGGCCTCCCATGATGTACGATTTCATCGAAGGGAAGAACGGTTTGGACAAGTGTTCCTTGTAATGCTCGTTCACCCGTGCATCGGACAGCTTCTCGAACCTGGCTGCCACGAGCTTGAGGCCTTTTGCCTCAAGCCGGGTGACGATCTCGCCGACAAGGCCGCGCTGGACCCCGTCCGGCTTGACCATCACAAAGGTGCGATCCATAAAGAATCACTCCTTTTTTGTGCCTTTCTGTCCTGCCGCAGTCCATTCAACCCGGCGGGGCACCCTGCCCAGCTTGTGGTTGTTCTGGCACTTGGTGCTGCAGAAATAGAAGATCGTGCCGTCTTTCTTGATAAACATCTTACCGGTGCCCGGCTCAAGCTGTGCACCGCAGAAACTGCAGATGTGCTGTTCGACCAAGATCTTCACCTTCTCGACAGTTTCTTTGCCTCGCGCTCGGTCTCGAGGAGCATGATAACGTCTCCTTCCCGGATGGGTCCGACCGTGTTGCGGGTGATAATGCGCCCCTTGTTGTTGCCATCAAGGATACGGCATTTGACCTGCATCGCTTCCCCGTGCATGCCGGTGGAACCGACGACCTCGATGACTTCAGCGGGCGTTGCGTCGTCTGCCATGATCGCACCTTATGCCTTTAAGGCAACCAGCTGTTTTGCGAGATCCTCGATCACTTCTTTTGCCTTGCCGGGCTTGACGATTGCAGCTGCTGCAGAGCCGACGTCAAGGCCGCTTGCGGCACCGATATCGTTCTGTTTGTTGATGAAGATATACGGGATCTTCTTTTCGTCGCACAGCGGTGCAAGGTGCATGACGATCTCTGCGGGTTCGACGTCAGCGCCGATTAAAACGAGCAGTGCGGCACTGCGTTCAATGGCTTTTGTTGCCTCGTTTGAACCCTTCTTGATCTTTCCGGTGTCTCTTGCAACTTCAAGGGCTTCAAGCGCCTTGTTCTGGAGCTCCTCGGGAGCCTCGGTTTTAACGTAGCCTTTTGCCATAACTCACCTCATTCAGGGGTCTTTTTGCCCCTTCATTACTCATCAGTAGCAGTGATGCAGCCATATCATTTCGTCAGGTGGAGAAATAAATGTTTGTAAACGGCAGGGTAAGTTAGCGGGTCCTGCCGGAACCCTCGCGGTGGTTTTGTGCAGCTTTCAGGCAAGCCGGTAAATCACCGTATCGCTGTCGGAGTACACGGGGATAAGTCCCTCGTGCGGAAGATCCACGGTATACTTCTCCCGTTCGGATTCCCCGACATAGAGCAGGGTGGCGTTATATTTTTTCATAAGGGGGACCGTCTTGTCAGGATCTTCGTAGATTGTTTTTATGTCGGCCAGCCGCGAGCTGTACCAGCCGGTGGTGTCGCCCCGCCACATGAACTCGTGGAACGGCTCGCCA